>BNJS01003094.1_pt1 | contig 220829 bp, 295 predicted proteins | sample 8540461 | NCBI WGS metagenome assembly BNJS01 (sample SAMD00202454, study PRJDB9452) | human saliva metagenome | isolation source: human saliva | place: Japan | reverse complement strand
GTGAGAATGAGCAATGCAAGTTTGTTGCGCTCACCGACCAGGCTTTCCACGCTTCCAAGTGAGTTTTTCGCTGCTCCCGATGAATTCCGTGAGCCTCTTTGTGATTGATGCAGAGGAATTTATCGGAGTGAAAAGCTTTAAAGCTAGGGAAAGCGCATTACTGCGCTCAATGTGGACAAGGTTGAAGAATTAGAACCCACGCGTTTCCCAGAACCATCTGAGGATATTTCCGATAGCTCTGAAGAAGAGGAGGATGCTTTCAGCAAGATACACCCTCGCCTGCTCAAACGGAGTCTGACCTCATGGATGATTTGACCGGACAACTCAAGTTGGGATTCTAATCATTAGCATCTACTATCCAGTGGCCGCTGAAACACAAGAGTTTCAGCGGCCACTTTTATTGTTGTGAGGAATGTATACTTTTCCCTCTGCTCAAAAGCCGATGGCGAGCTAGCGTTGCGATGATTGTTTAGGAAGTAGTCTCAACCAAACTCCTGTCCAAGTCGGAGCTGAGCCGTATTGGCCAGTTGGCGCGTGTGTGCAGGCTCATCGGTGGGGGTGATCATAGCATGTTGCCCTCAAGAGCTACCACATAGCCATCGAGTCCGCGAATCACCGCCCCAATGCCTTGGGGTAAGTGCACCAAAGTCTGGCGAGTGCCTTGGAAGATGACACCAGCACCGCCCACAGTGGCATTGCCGTCGGCATCTGTCTCGTGCACTTCTTTCATCACAGGCCAAGAGCCCACGTCGCGCCATCCAAATGAGCATTCCTGCACTACCGTCGGCCAGTCGCGATCGAGCAATACGGCATCTATGCTGTTGTATTCTGCAGCAGGGTAGTAGCGTTGGAGGGCTAGTTGCGCCTCTTCTTCTGAAAACTCCACGGCGCTAATCCCGATGCCAGGCAAAAGTTGAGGCACATAGCTGGCCATGGTCTGCACATGCCACAGGAAAAGCCCCGTGTTCCATAAGAACTCGCCGCTAGATACAAATGTTTTTGCAAACTCTATCGGAGGTTTCTCTGTAGAAGGATTTTGCGCATGAAGCGTTTCTCGTCTATGCTCTTCCCCTTTTGCAGATAGCCATAAGCAGTGTTGGGGGTGGAAGCTTTGACGCTCATCGCCAAGAATTGAGGGTGCTCACGCACGTAGTCCAAGCCCTGCGATAGTTCCTGCTCAAAGGCCGCCTCGTTGGTGATGAACTGGTCGGCAGGCGAAGCCACAACACATGCCTCTGGGTCGCGCTGACTGATGTACCACGAAGCCCAAGCTGCAGCAGGAGCCGTGGACAACTGGGCTGGCTCGGCCAAGATTTGAGCGTCTTGCAGTTCGGGGAGTTGATTTTTTACCAGTGGCACATAGTCCGTGAAGGTTGAAACGTAGATATTTTGAAGGGGAATGAAGCGGGATAGGCGATCGAAAGTGAGCTGTAGCAGTGTTCTTCCCACACCGAAGAAATCAATGAATTGCTTGGGGTGTTGTGCACGGCTCACAGGCCATAAGCGGCGACCTTGACCGCCTGCCAATATGATGCAATAATCGTGAGTTCTCATGGATAAAGGGTATAATTTACTTACAGCGAATATAACGATAATGCATGATATGGAGAAGAGAATGGTAGAGAAATACATGGGGGTATGAATATTTTCAAGGAAAGGTTTGGTGGAAAGATAAAAAAGTAGTACTTTTGCACCACGTTCGCACCACAAGTGATGAATGATGCTCCGATGGCGGAATCGGTAGACGCGTCGGTCTCAAACACCGATAGGGAAACCTGTGCCGGTTCGACCCCGGCTCGGAGTACGATAAACCACTCTTCAACGCAAGTTGTAGGGTGGTTTTTTGTACCGTTGAGCGAAGGCCTCTATAAGTATGTGGGTTGCTAGATGTTAATTTCAGAGGGGTATGACTTTTAAAAGATGTTGGATAATGCCAATTTGTTACTCTTTATAGGATTTTTGGAGGGGTGAGTGTGCTTAGGATATAGCTTAGAAGGTTGATTGTTTCAAGGTCGATGTTTTTGCGATGAAAGTCGCATCCCAAAGGGAGGTGATGTTGTGTTTGAGTTTTCTCGCGTATGCGCGCGCATCACAGCAATTCCTATCTTTTTGCTTTCACAACCTTCACAGCATTGCTTAGAGTTTTCATAAATGGCGTGCTTTTTCTGCTGGTTGTTTTTCTTTGTTTTGTGTTGTCCTTTCGTTTGTTTTCGATGCACTTCTATTTTTTCTTTATGAACATCGTTCCTATTACCTTCCTGATTCGTTGTGTATCATTTGTTTGTGGAGGATTTTGTGAAGGTTGTGAATGCAAAAGATAAAAACTCCTGTTACGCGCGCGCGTGAGAGTCGGCTGTTGGTCTCTTTCTTACGCACTCTTTTAGAACCAAAGGAGCATTGCAAAATTTTCTCTGATGGAAGAAAGAAAAACTCCGACATTTGCTGAAGAATCTCGGGGTTTTTTATGAAAGTGTTGGAGATGATTGGCAGAAATCTAGGAGGTTTCTGGAGGTAGAGTCCAATCTATCTGTACTAGATCTATCTCTAGGAAATTTCAACAAGGACATCCGTAGGGTAGAAAAATTTGTACGAAGCAAAGTAGTTGAACTGTGTTGTTCAGCAACTCTTGTCCGCTTTTTCTAGCCAATAAGTTAGTATTGATCAAACATCGTCTGTGCCATCTTTTGCCAACTATCTAGCCGAAAAGAGAGAGAGTTTGTTGAAACTGGATTGAAAAAGGCTAAAGTTTCATCTCTGAGAAATAAAGGACTGACAGATGTGTTCTGCTGCCTCTTGAGTGGCAAGTGTATAATCCGTAAGGTCTTATTAGGCGAGCACGCTAAACTTATCTTGATACTGTTGTATCATGGGTATTATAGAAACAAAAACGCGCAACACTCTTTTCGAATGTTGCGCGTTGCGCTTCAGGATGAGCTTGAACCAATGACCCCCTGATTAACGAGACTCCATGTCTCAATTATTGGGATATGGGTTTCTTGTTTTTCTATAAATTGGGGAGTCTAACAAAGTGAATTTGCGAAAATCGTATATTATCACCGCATACTTCCTTGATTTTTGTCTGATTATACAATATGAAATACCATAAACGTAATATATCGAGAAAAGTTTTAGCTAAATCCTTGTTTACCCCGAAAAAATATCTAATTTTGTGGCATCTATACAGCCCTGCGCCTATGAAATTGGCTGTCACAAAAGACGCTTGTTATTTCCCTTTATCTTCAAATTACAAAAACATTTGCTATGTCAAGATTCTCTACCCTCCTCTTTTCGGTGGGCTTTGGCCTATTCACATCCCTCACGACACTTACCTCTTGTGGTGATAACACTGAAGACCCTATTGATAAGCCTACTAAGGAAGAAAATGTTCAACAGGCATTAAAAAAAGCCTCTCAAGGCTTTCCTGGAGTTTATAAAATAGAACTAAAATTCGAAACAAAGGTGGACGCCTTATCTTCCTCCCTTGATGTTACTGCATTGTACGATGCTCAAAAATGCTCTCCTGCTTTTGCACAATATGCAGATTCTATCGTAGCAACTGCGAAGACCAAACCTCAAAGAGAGTTTGCTGGGGTTTCTGTCAAAGTATTAGGGATTTCTAGACCAGATATATTTAATAGTCCAATCACTATTACCACTCTTCCTACAGCTCATGGCTGCAATATCTCCTATATGAACATGTCAGGTAAGACTTTGGCTTGCTTTGTTCAAGTCAAAGGTATTATAATAATATCCAGATTCTATCCAAGCGAGTTAATTTGGCCGACCTACTACTTAACTCTCTTACAGTAACAATTGGGAATCCAGCCGTTGATTTGGTGAAGCCTTTGGAAAATCCTCTTTTACTCTCAGAATAGCAATGTCTACAATAATCTCCTTTGCCAATCAAAAGGGCGGTGTCGGTAAAACCACCCTCTGCACCACCTTTGCAAACTATCTAGTAGAAAAGGGCGAACGCTTGTTGATACTCGATTGTGACAACCAAAATTCCATCTCCGAGAAGCGACAATCTGATGAGCAAAAGTACTCTACAGCTAGATTTGGATATAACGTACAACGCTTTGATATAGCAGATGCAGATAAAGCAGCAGCATTGATGCAGCAACTCAAAGCAGTAGATGGTGTGATTATCATTGATACACCAGGCCACTTATCCCAGCAGGGACTACTACCTTTGTTTATCCATTCAGATATTATCGTCTGTCCCTATTTCTACGATGCTGCGAGTCTACAGTCCACAGTGACCTTTCTTAAATTCATCGAAGTCCTGAGTCCAAAGTGCCACTAATGCAGACACAAGTACTTCTAGTGCCAAACCGTTATGATAAGCGAATTGGGAAAAAGGACGAACTAGAACTCTGGGATGAAACAGATAAAGGCCTTTGCCTGCTACGGAGAAGTCCTTCCACGTATCGCCAATAAAGCAGATATGATGCGTTATAACACCCTCTCCCTCCTAGATAGTCAATCCATCATTGTACAATCCACATATGACCGCTTATATGAAATCCTCCAACAGCGAACAACAAGCGAAAGTAGCAAGTCCACCTGAGCTAATGTCCATCAACATAGAAGGACTAGTAAAAGATGCTCGTGTAGACTCCTCCCCTCTTCAAGTCCTTCTGAAGACGCACCCCACCCAGCAACAGAAGAAGCCCAAAGGGAAACAGACAATCCTCAATGGGATGTGTTTGAGAAAAACCTCCGAACGTATAAAAAGAAAGTAGAGAAGACTCCTCGCAGTCGTCAATATGCAATAGACGAAAATATTGTTGATGTCTTGGAACTCTGCACTTTCGGCAAAAACTCTCTGACCAATGTCGTTAATGCCATTTTGCTCACTTTCATTCAGGAGCATAAGGCACGTCTCCCGCACTCTCCTCAAGCCAACTCCGTCACTAATACAGTAGCAATATGGAAATAACAGGTAAAATTATCGAAGTCCTCCCTCTCAAGAGTGGAACTTCCACAAAAGGCGAATGGCAATCCCAGCAATATGTCCTGGAAACCCTTGAGCAATATCCGCACAAATTCCTTTTTGAAGTGTTTGGTGCAGAAAAATCAATAGCTTTGCCCTGCAAGTAGGTGTGCAAGTCACTGTATCTTATAACACGGACGCACGTCCTTACAAAAGACACATGGTATGGTTCAAACCATGCATGGAAAAGTTGTTCATGCACCATCTTCTTCTGAACCTCCCAAAGTAAACACAGAAACTACTCCTTTCTAAAGAGATTAAGTTTTCACGGCAACGTATAAGGTGTACTAGAATCTGGAAAATTCTAAGGAAAACGCTTTGTTTCCCTTTTGTATCCCCTCCATACTCTGCCACGAAGATATTATTCTGTCTACAAATAATGTCTAGTTATGGCTTTCACTTCTATACTTATTGGTATAGTTGTTTGTGTATGTCGTGTATTATGCAGTCGTAATAATTTACGATCTGTATTTTAACGACAAAAACCAACAGCTCAAAGTCGAAGACGAAGAAATAGAAATTGCAGCCGAAGATAATGCAATTTCAACGTCCTCGTACACCCCCTCTGTGTCTGCTAGCTCAAATGAGTCTACAGAACTTCCACAGGAAGAGTCCGTAGATGAAGAAGAGATAGTAGTCGCTGAGACCGCTTCTTTCAATCAAGATTATTCAGAAGATACTACGATAGTAGAGTCTCAACAAGTAGCTCCAGCAATGAATGGAGGGCTTCTAATCGAAGACTTGTGCCAGCAGGTCAATGAGATGAAGACCCCAGAAGGCTTGGAGTTTGTTGTGACGAGCTATGAATAGTTTCTAGCGAATAATCTAAAAACTCTTTTTATTAACTCTCAAACTCAGGTTTCTATGAAACAAAAGTTCAAGAATCTGTTTGGAAAGTCCAAACAGCGCGCACTCGTACTCGCGTGCGCAACATTAGCTATATAATGCTATGACGTATGCCCAAGGAAAAGCAGCGCATGGAGTAGGTGCAATCAATGAGGCAGCAGGTGCTTTTAAGAGTTACTTAACTCCAGTTCAAAATCTGTTGTATGCCATTGCAGCCATCATTGCACTCCTTGGTGGTTTCAGCATCTTCACCAAGCTGCAGAACGGCGACCAAGACGTCAAGAAGACAATCATGCAAGTTGTCGGTGGTTGCGTAGCCTTTATTGCCATGGCAACAGCTCTACCGCAGTTCTTCAAGCCTTAAGGACAAATATCTTCAAGTAAGTTATAGTTTACTATGAATGGCTCTATAAAAGGGCTATTCATAGTAAACATTCAAATACAAAGTAATGGAAATCAATTATGACGGATATCCAGTCTTCAAAGGTCTACAAAGACCGCTAGAATTTATGGGTATTCGTGGACGCTTTCTCTATTATATAGCAGGTGCAATTGGTGGTGGATTTTTAGGCTATATTATCGGAGTTATATTTATAGGACAGCTAGTAGGCTTTGCAATACTTGCAGTTGTTGCGTTAGGTGGGTATGGGGCATCTCGAGTAATGCAAACTCAAGGTCTTTACTCCAAGCCACGTAGCAAAGATACCTACATCGTTAAAACACTATTTACTCGACAATAAAATACAAATAAGGGATGGCAAAGAAGCGCACCTTTGATTCACTTTATGCACAGCTTGAAGAAGTGAGGGATGGTAACGGCAACGTTCAAAACACCATCCTTTATTCTAAGCGTGGAGAACCAAGTGTAATCATTCAAATAGAAAATCCTGTACAGAAGTATTGTGCAGATGAAGATCAGTACTATTTCTATATGGACGTGCTGAACAATCTAGTTGCTGTTTTAGGAGAAGGATACCTTCTTCAAAAGCAAGATGTTTTCAGTAAACAAGAATACCATCATGAAATACCAGAAGAAATGGAATATCTCAGCAAGAGTTATTTCAAGTATTTCAATGGTCGTGTTTATACCTCTACACAAACCTATCTCATCATCACTCAGGAAGTAAAGAAAGGTCGTTTTGTTAAGTTCGAACCTCAGAAGGCAAAGAATTTGAAACAAAAATCGCCAAGATAATCTCTGTCCTTTCTGAACGCGGTATTCCTTATAAGAAACTCAACAAAACGGAAGTTCACGACTACCTTTATCGTTATCTAGCAGTTCAGTTTAAAGCAGCTAAACTGAGCGTCTCCAATATAAAATCCAGCGATGAATGTTTGAAATATGGTGCTAGAGCAGTCAAAACCTACTCCTTGGTCAATATTGATGAAGTAGATCTTCCCACATATATCAAGCCCTCAGCGCAGATGAATATCAATGGGGTTGGCATAGTTACAGATTTAATGTCTTTTCTTCCCACTATTCCCCATGCAGATTGCGTCATCTATAATCAAGTAGTTCAAATTCCACAACAACGTCAGCTAATCCGCGAACTACAAGCCAAAGCAAAAAGACATCGTGGTCTTCCTGACGCCTCAAATCGTATTGCTCAAGCTGATATAGAAACCGTCCTTGATTATGTCGCTACCCAAAGCAAACTACTTGTTCACAGCAGCTATCAACTCATAGTAAGTTGTCCCCAAGATAAAGTAACAGCAGTTACCTCCTACATTGAAACAAAGTTCTACGATATCAGCATCCTCCTCTCCAATAGCACCTATAATCAACTAGAACTCTTTCAGAATTCATTCCCTGGAAATGGCTACAGCTACAAGGATTACGACCTCTTTCTCACCATCTCAGATGCAGCACTTTGTTTATTCTACAAAGAACGTGCAAAGTATAGTGAGGAAACACCCCTGACCACCTACTATACAGATAGAGAAGGTTTACCCATCGCTATAGACATCACAGGAAAAGAAGGCGCATTGCGCTTCACCGACAACGCCAATTTCTTCTGTATTGGTCCATCGGGCAGTGGAAAATCCTTCCATATGAACTCAGTAGTTCGTCAATTGCTAGAACAAACTACAGAAGTTGTGATGGTAGACACAGGTGATAGCTACGAAGGAATCTGTAGATACTTCAAGGGAACATACATCACCTATTCTAAGGAGAAACCAATCTCCATGAACCCCTTCAAAATCACCGAAATAGAGTATAGCTCCAACTTCGGTGAAAAGAAGAACTTTCTAAAAGCCCTTATCTTCCTCATATTTAAAGGTACAGAACCAGCAACGAAAATAGAAGACAGTATCATTGATTCAACAATAGTAGAGTATTATGATGCCTATTTCAATCCGTTTGATGGTTATGATCAAGAAGAAAGAGACAAAGTTCGCGCTCGTTTATTGCTCGAATATAAACAAGACGGAACATATCAAGCCTACGAAGAAGAACTAGAACACAAAATTACTCAAGAATATCAGGCAAGAATCACCCAACTACCGCATCCCAATCACCCCCTTAGCCCAGAAGAAAAGGTGCGTCTTCAAGAGAAGGTAGATAAGCTCCATAATTTAGTCAATGATGATGCAGCAACAGAAGGGGAGAAAAGAAGCAGCCACCAAAGCTCTACAGCGGTTTATGCCCCAAATCATACAGGACAGTTACCTCGTCAAAATCGAAGAAGATATTGATAAGATAGAGCGACAGCGCAAACGTCTCAGAGTAACCGAACTCTCCTTCAACAGTTACTATGAATTCGTGGTAGAACGCATCCCACAAAATAGTATCACGCAAGAAAGTCCACTTCCCTATTCACGAGTTCAGCACCATCTTAGAAAAAAATTCTATAAAGGTGAGAGCTGAAGCCACCCTCAATAATGACGTAGACGCATCTCTCTTTGATGAACGCTTCATCGTCTTTGAAATCGATAAAATCAAGGATGACCCTGTTCTTTTCCCTATTGTTGTTCTTATTATTATGGACGTTTTCATCCAGAAGATGCGCATCAAGAAGGGACGTAAGGCACTTATCATTGAAGAAGCTTGAAAGCAATTTCTTCTCCTCCCACAATGGCAGAGTATATCAAGTATCTATATAAAAACAGTACGTAAGTTTCATGGCATCGCAGGTGTTGTCACTCAAGAACTCAATGACGTCATAGATAGTCCTATTGTCAAAGAAGCCATTCTTAATAACTCAGACGTGAAAATACTCCTCGACCAAGCTAAATTCAAAGAACGCTATGATGATATCGCAGCCATTATGGGATTAACCCCAGTTCAACGTGCTCAGATTTTTGCAATCAATCAACTTCCCAACAAGAAAGGTCGTAATTTCTTCAAAGAAGTATGGATTTGTCGAGGACAGTACTCAGATGTTTACGGAGTAGAAGAACCTCCAGAATGCTATTGGGCATATACAACTGAGCGTGCAGAAAAAGAAGCTCTAAAAATCTACGAAGCAGAGTATGGTAACATACAAGCTGCCATAGATAAAATCGAAGAAGACCGAAAAGCTCTAGGCATCGGAAAATATCTAGACTTTGCGCGTCAAGTTAATAGTCACCAAAAAGTAATGTCACAATGGAACTAAAAAGACTCCTCCCCCTGCTGCTATTGGTACTAGGTATCACAGCAGCAAAAGCGCAAGTCGTAGGTGTCAATTATGACCCTAAGAACGTAGCTGCTATCACGGAGAATACAACACTAGTTGTAGGCCAAGAAAAACTCCATAACACAGCGGTTCAGAGTGTGGCAAAAGCTCAGAAGCTTATAGCTAAATACGCAAGTGGTATGGCTGCAATTAAGACCCTTTATGCACAATCTCTGACCAACATAGACGGTTTTGATCAAGAAACGCAAATGTATAAGGATATAATCTTTACAGCAGCGGATATTTTTCAGAATATACCTGTAGCCTTAGTAGAATTGAAAAAGCGTCCCTATAGTGTTTTGGCTTGCACTAATGATATGACTAATTTATTTTTGGATGCCCAATCAGCAGTAAGCGTCTTTGCAAAGATAGTGACTAATGGAAAAGTGTCTATTAAACTAAAAGAACTAGACCCTTATGGCAGTACTGATGGTAATAACTATCTCAATCGCAATGACCGTTATATGATGGCTAATAAAGTATTGACCGAACTCACAGATGTCAAATACCGACTAGATGCCATAATTCTCATGGCACAATACTGCAACGGTCTCAGTGATATTGTCTATGCCCTAGATATAGACACTTGGTGTAACGCCATGTACGCAGCCAATATCGCAGAAGGCATCATCGATGATTTTAATAGTTTCCTATGATGAAGAATGTCCTATCCCTATTGCTCCTCTTACTCTCATGCTCTGTTCTCCCCACGCGTGCTACAGACTTCGGAAATATGGAGCTGTTTATCTCACTTCATAAACAGAATGCCAAAGCAGAGAAAGAATCTCTTCGTCAACTAGAGGCTTCTTTGGGACTTGTTACTCAAATCAAGAAAGGTGTGACGAAAGTAAAGGAAGGCCGTGACATACTTGCCACGCGTACCAAAGACATTACAGGTAATGCAATAATTTGGTTGCGCGTAGCATCAATCGGAAAACAATTGGTAGAGCTAACCAACTCTTTTGTGGAATACTCTCTCAAGAAATACCTCAATTAACAAAAGAGAATCCAATGAACTTATGGTATTATACTGAAGCTTTATCATCTTGTTATGATGAAGCAAAGAATCTTCGAAATCGTCTTGAAAGTTTAGGTGCCGCACAGCTCGACCTCATGCATGCCACCATGGATGAAAAGCTGATGTTGATTAACAACATCGAATCATCTATCAGCACCTGTAAGATGATACTAGATGATGCCTATTTCTATGCGCGCATCCCTATATACAAAGGTTACACGCGTTTGTTCATTTGGGATATTCTCGATAGCAAAACCACAGATGCCATTGCAAAAGAAGTAATCAACCTATATGTTTCTCAATTATGAAGCAAATAATACTACTAGGGTTGCTTTCACTCCTCCCTATTCTGAGTCCAGCACAGCAGCATGATGCCAATCTCTATAAGGTCATTAAAGCCATGGAGAATGGCAAATGGGAATTTGGTCCAGTATGGTATTTTTGGGCAGTACATCAAAAGTACTCAGGTCTCCATACGGAGTGGCAGTGGAGAGGGCTGAAATCAGGATTTGTAGATAAATTTGATGAGAATCGCTCTGATACAAAGCGTGTTTTTCCTGTCCGTGTAAAGGCCTTTGGAGTAGATAAAGTCAAGCTAACGCCTATTCAGGACTATGGTGATCACATGAAAAATATGTTTCAAGATGAATCTAAAAGCGGCTGCTGATAGAAACTTAGATTTAGTTTACCGTAATTACGCAGGTGATTTTGAGAAGAAAAATCGAGTGATTTTAGAACTTTTGGAATTCATAGCTACGGTAGAGCAAAGGTAAACTTGCCAAGAATATCACGGAATTAAGTAATGAACTCAAACGAGATCAACGAAGGAATAGCTTATATCCATAAAAACAGAGTAGGCTACGAACTTGAAAATGTCAAGCGAGAAAAAGCCTATATCACTTTCAATAATCAACTGGATGCTCTTATCAAACGAGCTAGACACCTAGCTTTGACGGCTGATAATCTCTACTAAAATCTATTTGTTATGACAATACTGAATGCAATCCTTACAATGGGCTTGCCTCGCGATAGATGAATCTTTACAAAGTGTCATCACCGCAATAAATAGTCAAACCCCTTCCGCATTAGGTCAGATTACAAGCATTGCTCGTGTGATAGGCCTTATAGCCGCTTTGTGTGTCGCTTCCTACGAATGTTGGGTAATGATGCTTGGACGTCGCCCTATCGATATTTTTAAGATATTGAGAATTATCGGATTGTCTTTCTGTATTTCTGCCAGTGGATTTATAGGTTCTGCAGTGGCTGCACCTGGCAAAGCCTTAGAAAGAACTTCGCTAGGGAAATGTCAAGGGCTATGAATAAAAAGGTTGCCTCAATGGAAACAGTCATTGCCAAAAAGCAGAATCAGTATTACGAAAGGATTCGTGCATTACAAGATTCTGTAGAAGTCGCTAAAAGAATCCAAGAAATAGGTGACGACCCTGCTTGGTATGACAAAGTCATCTATAGCGTCAAGAATCTAGGGAATACAATCGACAACTTCAGTAAGCGCGCAGCTATCTCAGCAGAGACAAAGATAACTGAGTGGATAAACTTAGTCATTCGCTTTATTGGAGAGTGTATATTTCAAATTGCTTACTATTCCCTTTTGCTAATGCAGGCAGTCTTTATGAAAGTCTTGCTGATGTTTGCGCCAATAGCCTTTGCCATGTCAATAGCTCCTCCGTGGAGTAGTGCTTGGTCTCAGTGGGTGTCCAAATATGCGACTATATCTCTCTGGGGATTTTTGGTATATCTGTTTGTCTTCTACGCTGACTTTATTATCTTGTATGCACTCAAAAAAGACCTCACGAACTATAATCTCCTTATCGGCCATGCAAAAGGCACATGGTCGGAAATCGGCACTTTGGGTATGCAAGGAATAGGCTCTGGCTGTATGTATTTTGTTGCAATGTGTGTTGGTGCAGTCCTTCTCAAATCCGTGCCTGAAGTAGCATCATGGCTAATTCCAGGTGGTGTAAGTAGTTCCACTGCTGGTAGTGCTGGTTCTGCTGTAATGGGTGCAGCTTCCGCAGCAGGTGGTGCAGCCATGGGTGCAGCAGCAGGTGTAAAAGCAGTGGCAAGTAAGGGAGTTACAATAGCAGCTGCTACAGTTGGAGCAGGTGGTGCAGTTGGTAGTGCAGTTGGTGGTGCAATAGCTTCAACAGCACGGAATGTGAACAATGCTGCTCAGACTTATTCCTCTACTAAAGGTTTCGCTCAGGCAACATCTTCCCTCTCCTCTGTATTCCCCTCTGGTAGAGATGGTAATAATTCTAGCTCTAGTGGTGGAAAGTCTTCTTCTCCTTCCCCTAGTTTTCCTCCTACCAAATAATCAATCAGTTTTAAGGTATATAATCTTCAACAACAAAGAATATGCTCATACAAAGCCTCGAACAGAAAACGCGTCTTGCACTCACCACGGTCTTACTAACCGTGGTGGGATGCACCGCAATCTGTTTGTTCACCATCTACAAGTCATACAGTATGATCCAAGATGAACGTAGCCAAATCTACGTTCTCGATGGAGATATACCATTTTTGGCGAATCGTGCAAAGTTAGAAACCAACTTTGTCATGGAAGCCAAAGCCCACATACAGTTATTTCATCACTACTTCTTTACCTTACCTCCAGATGATGCTTACATTAAATGGACATTAGGGAAAGCAATGTACATGGCTGACGAAACCGCCCTCAAACAAAAGAAAGCCCTTGAAGAAAACGGATTCTTTTCCGATATTATCTCTTCCAGCGCAAACTGTATGATAACATGTGATTCCATACAGTTAGATGAACACACTCACGTTCAAATACTTTGTGTACAGTTCATCAAGCGAAGAAGTAAAGATATAAAGCGTTCCATCACAACCGAAGGTCACCTTGAAACTGTAGCTCGCTCAGAGAATAATCCACACGGTTTACTTATCACCAAATGGAAGACGCTAGAAAATAAAGATTTAGATTACTAATTCTATACACATGAAACTCAAAGAGTACCCCTCAGCATTCTATGCTTATCTTGGGAAAAACTTTCAAAGTTGGGGGTTTCGCAAGAAACTTCGTAAACAAATGGAACGTCTCCAAGCCTATGTAGACACCCATCCTCGCAAATCAGTTGTAGCCATCTTAGGAACAATGGTGTTGATGTTGTTACTCACCTTAGTTACCACCTATTATGATTTTACAAATTCTGCAAATGAAGAAGTTTTGCCTATACAAAGTATAGAAGAAATGAGTTCAATATTCGGTAATAAGCAACGTTTAGATGAAATCAAACAAAATCACGTAGAAGAAGTTCGTAGTATTTTCAATGAAGGACAACTTCTTCGTAAGAATCTAGACTCTCTAATGTCTCTTCGTGAAAAGACCCATGCAGATAGTCTAGAAATCTATCGTCAGCACAAACAATTATCCACCATTGTACATTATCTCAACGATGAAACAGATTAATTTCAAGCAACCGAAGTATATACTTCCCATGATAGCCCTTTTTCCCCTTACGTTCCTTATCTACAATATCACGAATATATTTTCAGGTAGTGACAAGGAACAAACTCGTGTAGTGAGAGATAGTATCAATACAGCACTCCCAGAAGCCGATGAACAAGCTATGGATGGCAAACTAGCGAATATGGATAAAGCAGATTGGAGTGGTGATGCCTACACAGGAGTAGACCGTTTAGGCGAAGAAGAAAAAGAGAATGAAGAAGTCTCTCAAGGCTACACTGAAAGTGAACTCGATCAAATTGACAAACGCAATGCAGATGCAGCGCGTGCAGCAAAAGAGAAGGCTGAGATGGAGAGGGCTTTAGCTGAATCTCGCAGGCACTTCAATAGCTATGCAAATGCAGGTGGCAGCAGTAGAAGTTCTCGCGGTGGCCGTAACTCCTCTCGCAGTCAAGTAGACGAACTAGAAGACTATGCAAGTGCGCTAGATGAAATACAGCAACGTAATAGCCGCAGAGCAACAGCAGGGTATAGTGGTTCGTATGGCAGCTATGAAAGTCCCTATAGAGAAGAAAGCCCCTCACATCAAAAGGAGCAAGTTTCCGCTTCTGAAAAGTCTGCTCCCCAGCCAGCTCTCGTGTACAAAACACCAGAAAAAGACGTGGACAAATTTCACACCATCAGCCCCACTACCGCTGCAGAATCCTCTCTTATCAAAGCTATCATAGATAAGACCACCAAAGCTCGTACAGGAACACGTCTTCGTTTTAAGCTCCTCGATGGAGTAACTATTAAAGGAGTACATTTACCTAAGGGTACATATCTCTATGGAGTTGTATCAGGCTTTGAGAATCAACGAGTCAAAGCTAATATAACAAGTATTCTCATCAAAGATAAATTCGTCAAAGTAAACCTTTCTGTTTACGACAATGACGGAATGGAAGGTTTCTACGTACCCTTATCTGTGTTTCGCAATTTCCTCAAAGAAGCAGGTTCTCAAGCCGTACAGAATAACATGAACTTTGCGAACAACACAGGCGCAGCCATCACCGCAGAAGCCATGGCACTTCAAGCCCTCCAGAACGTCTATGGTTCAGCCACGAGTGCCATCTCATCCAATCTCAAAGAAGAGAAAGCACGCATCAAATATAATACAATCGTCTATCTCATCAACGCATCAGAAAGTAACGACTAATATATTCCTCATCATGAAGCATTTCCTTTTCCTCCTTGCCCTTCTTGTAGGTGGCATTCACCAAGTTTCAGCAAGCACAATTGCAGATAGCACCTCACGCGTCTTGCCACTCTTTAGCACCACTGTTGGAAGAACACTTGCGCGTCCTGTCCTCTACATCAATGAGACCATCACCACTCATCTAGTGATGCCTGAAAATATCAAGTTGGTAGACCTCTCTACCGACAAGATTGCAGGTAATCAGTGTGCAGACAACATTGTGCGTCTTAAGCCCTCCTCTTCCCTCACAGACCAACAATTTATCGGAACTGTAACCTTAATCGGTGAGCGAAATATCGCGCTCTATGACTTGGTGTATACAAGTAATCCTAAGTATGCATCAACCCTCTACTACGTTCCCACTCAGCATTTGAAAGCCTATCAAAATCCAGCAGTTAAGATGCCAAGTCAAGCCATGGCGCAATACGCTTGGGCTATCTATTGCAGTGACCGTAAGTTTTACAACATCAAGAGTAAAGCCTACGGAATCAGCATGAGAGTCAATAACATCTACTCAGTAGGTGATTGCTTCTTTATCGACTTCTCCCTCCGCAATCATACCAACGTTAAGTACGACATCGAGAGAACTGCGTGAGAGCTGATGGACAAGAAAGAAACCAAATCCACCAACTCACAGACCATCGAGCTTACGCCTGACTACCTGCTTTTTGATACAAAGTCGTTCAAGAAAGACTATCGCAACGTACTTGTACTGAAGAAACTCACCTTCCCAGAAGAAAAAATACTTCAGCTTGAAGTCTACGAAAGCCAAATATCAGGTCGTACGCTGCAAATCCCCATCTCATATGAAGACATTCTACATGCAGATGCCATCTCTGAAGACGTAATCAATCACCTTCAAACGCGATAAATGATGAAACAACTCTTTGCTATCCCTCTTGTTGCTAGCGGTCTCAGTCCCTATGTCGGCACAGGACGGCTATGACGCCTTCTCTGTTCGTGGTGGATTGCTTGTACCCTCAACAAACCATGTGCTAATAAGCTACGAACGTACAAAGAATCTCGATAACTCCTATTCCTATTTTGCAGAACTAGGTGCAAAATACATTGATACCTCTCAGCCTGAAGGCTACTATTGGGACTTAGGCATGATGTATCACCATAACCTAGTAAGGTTCAAAAACAGCAACCTACGTATCACTCCAGAGTTTCACGGAGGAGCAGCCGAAAAGAAATTCTTTCTTGGTGTAGGTCTAGGTTTTGAGTACAATTACACCTTTCGCAGTGGTGTAGTTTTTGTACTCCATCAGACCAACCAAGTCAATTTCTTCCACAACGACACCTTCAAGAACGGTCTGTTGGTAGGCTTGAAATTCCCCTTCTAGTCCTTGTTCCTTCCTATTAGTCTTGCAAAAGCTCTGAGATTTCTCAGAAAAGCACCCATGTTTTTCTACAAGTCTCAGAGTTTTTCTATACCCCTCTCAATAACGCTAGTCCTTATGTCCTTACCTCAAGAAACCAAAGAACAGCAACAAATCTATGGTGTCTTTCGAGGGTGCATCTATCTCGCCCTTATCATAGAGATACTGATTCATTACCCTGTATCAATCTCCTCTTTCTCTTTCTTTCTGAACCTGCTCAATAAGCTTCAGGTCTTCAATAGTCTGATAATGTGCAAAACCATAGAGTTAGCCTGCATTGTAATAACCTGTTTGGGTACAGTAGGAAAGAAAGACCTCAAGTTTAACCCAAAGAAGCAAATCTTTTTCCCTATAGTCGGTGGCTTTATCTTACTCGGCTTATCTTTATTTTTCCATAATACCTATGATTCCTCATCAACAATTCATTCATGGAAGATTTTCAGTATCAACCTCTATGGCTTCAGCTCTATCTTCGGTATTATTGCAATTCATTATGGCGGTGACGCAATAGCACGTTATTATAATAATCAACTCGGAAAAGATCGTTTCAATTTCGAGAATGAAAGTTTTCCGCAAAGCCACCAACTTGTTGATAATGAGTACTCCGTGAATATCCCAATGATTTACTACTTCAAGGGAAAGATGAACAAAGGCTGGATTAATATCATTAATCCCTTCCGTGCTACACTCGTACTAGGTACACCAGGTTCAGGAAAATCATTCGGAATCATCGATCCATTCATCAGGCAACACGCAGCTAAAGGCTTTGCAATGATGGTCTACGATTACAAATTTCCCACACTCGCCAAGAATCTCTACTACCAATATCACAAAAACAAGAAGTATGGCCGACTTCCTAAAAACTGTGGCTTTCATATCATCAACTTTACCGATATAGAGTATAGTCATCGCATCAATCCTATCCAAAAGAAGTATATTCCCGACCTAGCAGCAGCATCAGAGACCGCAGCCACGTTGCTAGAATCTCTCAACAAAGGAGGAGGGGGTAAAAAAGGAGGTTCCGAAGCCTTCTTCCAAAACTCAGCCGAGAACTTCTTAGCAGCCATTATCTATTTCTTCATCAACCTACACCCCTCAGGATACAAGCACGGCCAAAAGCTCAACCACTACATCAGTTATAACGGCCAAAAGCTTCTTTTGAAATATAAGAACTGGACAGACTATATCGCAGTAGACGAAAGGGTAATGAAGTTCTTAACTTCACCACAGAAGGAGGAAAGAGTACCTCAATTGACGAACACGGAATGTTCGTCAATCTCACAGGGTATACGTATAAAGATTTGAATGGTCACAAAGTCACAATCGAGCGTGATTGGTACGAAACAGCGAAAGGAGAAGAAGTAGAGCCAGACACGATAACAGGAGCGTACAGCGATATGCCACATGTCCTATCCTTCCTCAGTCGTTCGTATGAAGACGTCTTTGAAATCCTCATGCAAGACGAAAAAATCATGTCCCTAATGTCCCCCTTTGCATCAGCTTATCAGAACAAAGCGATGGATCAATTGGAGGGAATGGTCGGTACACTCAGAGTAAATGCAGCACGATTGGTATCTCCCGAAGCCTATTGGGTGTTCAGTGGTGATGATTTTGACCTCAAAATCTCAGATAAGACCAAGCCCTCCTACCTAGTGATAGCGAATGACCCAGAGAAAGAACAAGTAATCGGTTCTCTTTAATGCTCTTATCCTTAATAGGCTTATCACATGCATCAATAGCAAGGGCAATATTCCAGTGTCAATTATCGTAGATGAGTTACCCACGTTGTATTTCCATAAGATAGACCGCCTAATCGGCACAGCACGTTCAAACAAAGTAGCCGTAACCCTAGGTTTCCAAGAACTACCCCAACTCGAAGCCGACTACGGTAAAACAGGTATGCAGAAAATCGTCACCACCTGTGGTAACATCTTTATGGGTGCAGCGCGTAATAAAGAAACATTAGAATGGGCGCAAAATGACGTTTTCGGAAAAGCCAAACAGCTCTCTCATTCGGTAAGCATCAATGATAATAAAGTTTCTACTTCCATATCGGAACGGCTGGATTACCTTGTCCCTGCTTCTAAGATAGCTGATATGGCCACAGGCTGGTTGGCAGGGCAAACCGCCCGAGACTTCACCGCCACCACCCAAGACCAATTCCGCAGCGTCAATATCGAAGATAGTAGTGATTTTAGTACAACCAAGTACTTCTGTAAGACCAATTTCGATATGGATCGTATCAAAAAAGAAGAAAGCAAGTATGTAGACCTACCGAAAATCTGTCTCTTTGCGAACCCAACTCAGAAAGAAATCGAATTGAATCGCAATTTCAAGCGTATCAATGACGAAATCACCCAACTCATCCAAGAGTTGTTAGGCAAAAATGATCGAAAAGCTCTATGTACTGAAAAAGCCACCCCCGAAGGAGTGGCTAGTCTGATTCACAAAGCCCCTAGAGGCTCTGAAGTAGAAAAACTACTTTTTTTGGGCTTTCGCCTCGTTCGCAAGAATATTACGATACGTTTCAATTCACACACCCTCAAGGGGTGGAAATGAACCCAGAAGGATTCAGTGGCAAAGTTATGAAAAACTTTGCTATTCGCAAATATTTTCTCCGTTTTTTCATATTCCTACTCAACAACTAATCGGGTGCCCATGTCGTTAAGGTAGTTGATGAGTGTTTCCGTGGTTATTGTCTTCTCCCATCTCTATTTTTGTCGAGATGTTCTTCTTCATCGCTGCTTATATGTTTTTTTAAGGGGCTTGGCTTCTGCTTCGCCCCCGCTTTTTGTGGATGTTAACTTATTAGAGTAGCTTATTTGCAACTAGTTCTTTTTGATGCGGTTAGCAAGGCTGCTGATTTCCATTCTCGCGTACATCTTCACTCGGCTTGCGTCTTCGTCTGTCTTGATAGTTTCTGCAACGCAGGGGGAAATGATAGAGAGTACTTGGATGAGTTGCTCTTTTGTTTCGACAACGGCAAAGCACTTCTCAAACCACTTAGCAAGTGCGAGGGCTGTTTTACCGATTTGGCGGTGAGTGGAGGATCTCTTGGATTCTTTTCCTTTTGCTTCCTTGCGGTCTTCGATGTGAGTTGCGCAATGGGCTGCGAAGTATTAGGTTGCTGCATCGCGTGCTTCTGCATCTGACATTGGGCGAGCTTCAACTACTTCTGCTTCGTTGTAGTGCTTCTCGATGATGTGGCGGAGTTCTTCTTCGTTGTTGACTGCAAATTGCCAAGCCTTTTCTTCTGCGTTCCACTTGCCACCATTTTTCTTTGCGTCGGTGATGAATTTTGCGTTGTAGGGTGCGAAAACGAGTATTTCAGTGCCTTCTACTATTCCGAATTCGATGATTACTGTAGCCTTCATTGTTGTTGGTTTTTAGGGTTTATGAATCAGTTTGTGCAATTTTTGAAGTGTTTCCTTCTTTATTACACTACAAAGATACGACTTTATTTTCATGTGTCCAAATCTGGATACATCAAAATGAGTCAGATTGAATATATTTAACTTTAAGGACTTGTTAGACATGTGTTAAAAACATCCCCCAAACCAATTTCGATATGGATTATATCAAAAAAGAAGAAAGTAAGTATGTAGACCTTCCGAAAATCTGTATCTTTGCCAATACAACTCAGAAAGAAATCGAATTGAATCGTAATTTCAAGCGTATCAATGACGAAATCACCCAACTCATCCCAGAGTTATTAGTCAAAAAATGAACGAAAAGTTCTATGACCGCCTAGACCTAAAGGTATATATAAGACAATTTCAGTGAGTGAAGATATTCACAATATTTCTTCTCAATTTGTCGAAGTGTTATGACAAGGAACAAGGAGTATTTATTTCCCTTTTGTCTCTAGCTGTGGCTGTCCCCATGTCAGCCCCAGCCAGCTCAAATTCAGTCTGCATTGTTACCCTCTATGGCCACCGAAAAAAGCCACCCCCGAAGGAGTGGCTAGTCTGATTCTCAAAGCCCCTAGAGGCTCTGAAGTAGAAAAAAACTACTTTTCTTGGCTTTCGCCTCGTTTGTGTTATTAATACACGTTTCAATTCACGCACCCTCAAGGGGTGGATAGAAATCTATTAGGATTTCACGGCAAAGGTATATGTTTTTGATATGTACCAAATATTTTTATCTCTTTTTCACTCCACTCAATTACGAGACATCCGCCAAGGTTGTTTAGGTAATTGATTAGTGTTTCTGTGTTCATCGAGGTCTCCGCTTTTTCAAACATTTTGACACGCATAGGGTGATTTTTGCTCTTCTGTATAGCTTTGCAGCGGCATAATGGGTGTGTCCCTTCGCCTCCCGAAGCTCTTTTAATGCGTTTCCTAGTTCCTCTTTCGTTGTGATGGTCTTTCTCATTTTTCACTATTCTAATTTTTGTTATTTGCCACATGCCCTATCCTTCCTCGGTCGCTGTCCTTTTGCCTTGGCAGCGTTTGCAAGGGTATCGCTCTTCGTTAAAGGCTATGCCTCCGAGCTAGGTCATGTTTCTCGTGTCCGAGGTCGTAGCGTGTGGGGTGCAATGCTAGGCGTTGTACTAATTTACTCATTGTCGGATAGCGGTAAGGTGATTCTATTTTGCTTTCTCTCCGTTTGGAACTTTAGCTTCACTTCGATGTCAAAATCTGTCATCTCTAGAATAACACTTGTCGTGTCTGGCGTGAGCTTGGCGTCTCGGGTTAGGCAACAGAGAAAAAAATCAGCACTGCTGCTCTGAGGGGGAGGTCTTTTGCTACTTCCTTGATGTCTTCGCTGTTCTCATCCATGAATAAATTTGTTTGAGAATTTTCGTGAGCTTGCGATAATGGTTTGTTTAGGGGGTTAATGGCTTCTCGGGTGTCGTGGATGTTTCCCACTACTTTTGCCCTTCCATCTTTGAGCCTAAATTCAAGGTAGTACATATTTAGGGGTTTATACTCTGCGCTGGTCTTGCTGTGCGCAAGCAGGTAAAAACATTTGGCTGGAGTCGGAGAACGTTACCACCATGCGATAGTCTTTATCCTCTATGATGTCCCCCTCCCAAATCTCGGGTTCTTCCTCTGTTGCTGGACATACTAGCTGGATAATCGTTTCGCGGCCTACTTCGTGTTCTTCGCCTGCGTCGTCTTGAATGTAATACGCTAAGCGAAACATCTCGGTATCGGTGTCTGGATTTTCTTCAAGTCTAGAAAACTTGTTGCCCTTGTGCCACTTGCCTTCGTGGTCGCGTCCTCTGAATAAAAATCTTTCTCATTGTTTCGGGGTGTGTTATTTTATTGGATGGGGGCGAAGCAGAAGCCTAGCCCCCTTTTTTGGTGAAATTCGCAAATTAGAGTAGTTTGTTTGCTTCTTATCCTCTGATTTTGCAGAGTTCTTTGTCTGCGCTGGTCTTTATCTTGATCAGGCGATTAGACAGCTTGCGCAAATCTCCTTCTTGGTCTTGTACTAGCTCAATGAGATGCGGAAACTTCTCCACCGTTCGCACTGCTGCTTGGATTCGTTCTGCGCGTTCGTAGATTTCGGCTGCGAACGTGATAGTTACTGGGTCACTTGGTTTCGCTTTATCAACTGCACAAACGTAATCGTTTGCTTGAGTAGATAGTTTGCGAAGTGCATCGAGGACTTCTGCGACTTCTCTGCGCAAATTGAGAACGTTTTTCTTTACTTCTTGTGTCATTGTTGTTGGTTTTAGGGTTTATGAATCAGTTTGTGCAATTTTGAAGTGTTTCCTTCTTTATTACACTACAAAGATACGACTTTATTTTCATGTGTCCAAATCTGGATACATCAAAATGAGTCAGATTGAATATATTTAACTTTAAGGACTTGTTAGACATGTGTTAAAACATCCCCCCAAACCAATTTCGATATGGATTATATCAAAAAAGAAGAAAGTAAGTATGTAGACCTTCCGAAAATCTGTATCTTTGCCAATACAACTCAGAAAGAAATCGAATTGAACCGCAATTTGAAGCGTATCAATGACGAAATTACCCAACTCATCCCAGAGTTATTAGTCAAAAAATGAACGAAAAGTTAGAATCCCTCACCCCTCAAGAAATAGGTTCACGTCTTAAGTTAGTTCGTCACGGCTTGCAGCTCAAGCAACAGGAGGTAGCCGAACTCATCGGAACATCCCAGCTTAAAATATCCAAGATAGAGCAGGGTGCAACTGTGACGACTCCCATCTTTCTTAGGCTTCTAGCATTCTATTCTCAGAGTGTTTCTCTCGATATATTGTTCTCAGAGAAGATAGATTTTGTAACCTATCAGAATCTCTTCACCAACAACTATGCCATGAGTAAAGCTAGCCAAAGAACGCCTGCTAGCCTTACAAAAAGTAGCTTTTAGATAGTCTTCAAAAGGCTAGTGAAGAGATAAGAACCACGCTCAATGACGCCATAAACTTGTTGTAATTTCAGACGCAGCAAATGAAAACAGAGAACCGTCCTCTATAGGATAGTCCTCTGTTTTTTTCATGGTATACTCAACATACCATTCCACTAATCAATAGTTTGGAGTATTTGTCTAACTTTGGTCGTGATGCCTTGTCTTCAGCATACCCAATGCGGTTCAGAAAAATCAAAATAATTTCCCCTTTGTATTTGTACTGCACGTAATCTCGATAAGCAGCTACTGACTCTTCCCATCTTTCAAATTGCATGTAATCTCCATTACGTTTTCGCAAGCCAAATAAGTTGTTGTATTCAAGGCAAACACGTGACCTGAAGTATCCAGTTTCAAGTATAGCCTGTGCTAATACTACTTTAGGGCTTATTAACTCCTGGCGTATAATTTCAGCATAGAGGCTACCACGATTTAGCGCAGTCCCCATCGCTTTATATTCAGATGGGGGTACAACCATCGCCAACTCCTCATTAAGCCGTTTGATGTAAGCTCGTAGCACACCAATAAAACCCAAAGGGTCAACGCTGCGCCCATGATTACGCAGTCTAATATGCAGATGATAATTTGTCGACTTCCCAGAGTTCCCAGAAATCCCGATAATTGTTCCAGCATTGATTTTCTCATTTTCTTTGACTGAAATCCTATCTAAGTGACCGTATAAGCACTCTAATCTACCGTGGTTCAGCACCACATAATTACCGTATCCCTTATTGCTATGCACCACCTTTGTCACTATTGCAGGCAGCATGGCGTACACAAAATCCTTTTTACATACCAAATCCACCCCATCGTGGAAAGCTGCACATTTATTAAAAGGGTCTGTACGATGTCCAAATTTAGAGCTAACTTGAAGTTCATCGAGTGGCATGCAAACATTAAGACGCTCCTGAAGCTTGTCCATGGTAAGGTCTAGAATAGAAACACTCGGTTTCAGTGGTTGGGAATTTCTTGGAACAAGCTCCGCAAGTTGTTCGCCTACGTTTCTCTTGTTTGAGATAGAGTCATCCACTTGTTTTCCCTTGAGTCCTTTCTGTTCCTTCCCTCGCATTCTGATATTTGCTTGGATAGAATCTTGCGCATCATTCTTTCTCTGCTTTTTTTCTCTTTGAGCAAAAGCATATGGCCTAATGCGTGTACTATCCGATTTGGCCGTAAAAAACTGAGCTTTGATAGAGGCAAAAGGGAAAAACAGCAGGCAAAGTCCAAAAATAAACGTTCTCATACTTTTTTATTGGAATGTAATTGCTAACTTTGTGGCAAAGTTACTCATTATATTTTGAATATGATAAGCAGAAATGTATTTCTTCCCGAAGAATTGCCCTATTCCAAGCTAGAACAGATTGGAATCACGCAAAAAGACATGTTGAATCTCCCTCCTCAAGTGGTTGAGCCGTTATTGTCAGGGCGTGTTACTCCCTTTAATTATGGGAGAACTAGTAACCTCCACAGGTGAAAAGTATCGAGTTCCCCTGAAATTGCAACTCACGCGCAATGAAGCCAAGCAAGTAAATGTATTGGCGTACCCAATGCGCAAAGAGATTTTGAACGATCTCAATCTAAGTCGTACCGATTTAGAACGGCTAAAAGAAGGAGAAGTCATCCGCAAAGAAGTCAGCGAATATGGCAAACGTACTCAGCGTTACTATCAGCTAGACAACGATACTAAGTCTATTATGCAGAAATCTGCTATTCATCTTCGCTTAAGTGATCGTATTAAAGATATAGAAAAAGATAGGAAACATCGAGCTTGGCTTAGAGCAGAAAAAAGGCTATCCATGATGGAAAGCCTGTAGAACTCTCTGTAGGTGATAGCAAAGTCACTGTAGGGTGTTAATCTAAAAAGAACCTACAGGCTTCAAGAATCTTCAGGGCGATATGGAACTTTGGAAGCAACGACAAGCAGAAGAATATGACAGACTAAACCCTGGTTTCGTTGGCTTTGTAAAGACAGAGGAAAACCGCTGGGAGTATCATCAGGTAGTCTTATCTTTGCAGTCAAGAAATTCCCCTTCCCTCAACAATGAACATAAAGAAAGTCGCGCATCTCAACAAAAGATGTCACGATAATTAGCTATATAAATTCAACTTTGATATTTCATTGAAATAAGGTGTACTAGAATCTGGAAAATTCTCACCGCGCAATGAAAATCACAAGACTATCAATTCATTATTGATGGTCTTTTGCGCGCACCTTAAACTCAGTGGATATATCCTCAAATATTTAGTGATATGTCTACCCCATTTTCTACAGACGAGTTGTATCAACAACTCCAAAGCAATCAAATTACATGGTTAGAGTTCATGCATCAAAGCGAATACTCAGAAGAGTACAGTGAGTGGTGCAAAGAAACAGGGCTGCCTGAATCCGAAGAATCAGCTTTTCTCTTCTCAGAAAAGAAAGACTTTGATTCTATTGTAGCACCTCATTTTGAACTGGATTAGCCATGAATAACAGCACTCAGCTTAGTTCTACGGATAAGGCATTGCAAAAGGTTGCAGACCTTATAATAGAGCGTATGGAAGCCCTAAAATCTGCACAATGGTCTCAGCCATGGTTCAACAATAATTATCAGGGTATAGCCCGAAACCTTTCTGGTCGCTCGTATAATGGAATGAATTCGTTCATTCTCGATTTATTTACCTCAATGAAAGGACATGAACTACCTGTTTTTATGACTTTCAATCAGGCAAAGAAAGAAGGATTACATATAAATAAAGGCGCTCATTCTGTTCCTGTTTTCTATGTAGATGTAGTTTATAAGGATGAAAAAGGAAGAACTGTATCAGAAGCAGAACTCTCCCAAATGTCCAAAGAAGAAATTGCTGCACTAGACAAGCGTTTTTTCGTCAAAAAATATGATGTATTTAATGTTTCTGATACCAATCTCAAAGAGCTAAAGCCAGACGTCTTTACAGCCTTATTAAAAAGAGTATTCTGTGAAGAAACTCCCAGATACACAAGGTATGTATAGTAATCCAGCTTTAGATCGAATGTTTAAGGAGCAAGAGTGGTTGTGTCCAATAGAACTCAAGCCAGGTTCTAAAGCTTTTTATCGTCCAAGTACTGATTCTATCACTCTCCCCCTAAAAGAACAATTCAAGAAGGGAACTTCTGCTGAAGAGGTATATCGTAGCGGTATGGAGTTCTATAGTACTGCTCTGCATGAAATGGCTCATTCAACAGGTTCTTCAGAGCGATTAAATAGAGAAGGTGGTAAAAAATTTGGCGATAAAAAATATGCGAAGGAAGAATTAGTTGCAGAGCTTACAGCAGCTACTGTAAGCCAGCAACTTGGGTTTGACAAGCACGTTACTGATAATAGTGCAATGTACCTTTCAAATTGGGTAATGGCTTTAAAAAGAAGAGCCTAAGTTTATTTTACACAGTCCTGTCAGAGGTTGGTAAGGCTCAAGGGTTGATAATGGAAGAAATAGAAAAACAGAGCCAGCACCTGACTAAAAAGTTGCCAGAAGCGACCTCTGCAATGGAAATGCTCTCTCAAACTGCTATAAAAGCAAAAATAGAGTATCCTGATACTCTTATTCTTGTTCGTCATGGTCAAAAACTATGAACTCTATAACAAAGATGCAGAAATAGCTTCTAAAGTACTAGGCATTTCAACAGCACAGCATTTACAAAAGGGAACAGAAAATCCCCTGCTGCTTGCATCCTTTAATAGAGAACAATTAGATACATTTCTTCCCCAATTAGTGAAAGCAGACAACAGAGTAGCCATAGTAGATCCCAAAATTGAAGAAGTCAATTTTGTAAAGCTGAATAATGGAGATTTTGCAGTACGTGCAAAAGTCATGGGAGATGATACTGGTCTGCTTCCTATAGATAGAGAGCGAGCCACTCAATATATCAATCTCCCTTCTCTCTTCGAAAAAGAATCCTTTTTGAAGAGTTATATACTTGACAACTATAATCCATCTCAAGTTCAGTCCTTGAAGTCTTATGGTCATAAGATTTGATGTTTGTCGAGTAATATATTGTATTTAATCCACAAAATAGTTATTCTATGTCCGAACAAGATCCCCAAAAAGATAGTAGGTAAAATATCTTTTCTTTATATCGAGCAGAAGAGGAATTTACTAGTAAAATAGATTTCCTTAATTCCTTCAGGTATGAATTAGATGTAGAACCAGGTGCAATAAGCTACAAACTCAACTCTGATGACCCCAATTTTCGTCGTGCTGTAAATCATCTAATTCATACCGCTTTTGGGTGATGGTGAATCTAGGTATTTAACTGCAGTCTCAGATGAAACAATAGTAAAAATGCGTGATGGATCATTCTCTGTTCGTGCCAAATTAGATGGCAAAGACACAGGTTTAATTCCTATGTCTTCTTCTGCAGTAAAAAAATACTTAGACCGCCCCTCCGAACTTAGACAAGAATTTCTCAAAGGGTACGTATTGACTCATCATTTCCCCGATTCCGACAATAAACTAATGCAATCTATTTCCCGATAATGATCTTTTATGAGTGTAGATTTCAAAACTCTCAAATCTAAAGTAGGAATTGATGATGTGGCTTATAAATTAGGCTATCGTATAAACAAAGCAGCAGGCTTAGGACGATACATTGAAATGATGTTACCTGATGGGTCAGATAAGATAGTAATCAAGAATCCCCAAGATAAAGCCCATCAGACTTATTTCCGTCACAATGGGCAAAAAGGCGGTGATGTAGTCAGCTTTGTTTTGGAGAATCTCAATCAGTTTAATCACCGTTCTAGTAATCAGTGGGCTGCCGTTACAGAAGTACTAGCAGATTTCTCGCATACCTATATCGAAGAGACAAGCAAGTATATTGATGGTGTAGGCTATAAAGGCGCACAGCCTTTTATTCCAAAACGTTATGATACGAAGCCTGTAGTAGTAGACCTTGAGAGAGCTAACCGCCTCCTCTCGGCTCGTGGTCTTACTGAAGCCACAGTAAAAACTTTTTCAGAGAAGATAGTACTCCTCAAAGATACATACAATTCACGCTTTGACCAATATAACATAGCCTTTCCATACACGCATCCAAGTAGCAATGAGATAGTTGGTTATGAGATTCGGGGGTATAACGGTTTTAAGTCTAAAGCAGCAGGTACAGATAGTAATACGGCAGCTTGGATAGTAGATCTATCTGATGAAAAGAATCCTCAAAGCAAGCAACATGTTTTTTTTGCAGAAAGTGCTTTTGATATCATGGCTTTCTATCAAGCCAACAAAGCTCAGCTAGATCTAAATAGCTCTGTTTTTGTTTCTATAGGTGGAACTTTCAGTGACAATCAGATAAAGTCCATCATGCACCATTATAGCAATGCAACCGCTGTGAGACTGCTTCGATAATGATCTTGCAGGAAAAATCTATGGTATTCGTATGCTAGCACTTCTCAATGATGCCAAATTTGAGAGTAGTCGTGATGAATTAACCGACAGTCTTCATATAAAACTCAACGGCATAGAGAAGATATATAGCGAAAAAACAATCTCTCCTGCTAAGGTTGCGAACGACTATCATCTTTCTACCAAAATTTCTCGTTGGAAAGCCCCCCTCAAGTTCAAAGATTGGAATGATGTAGTTCAGAATAAGCCCCTCCAGCAGCATAACAAATACGAACAAGCCAATAATCTCCGTCAAACAAGATTAAAACGATAAGTACAATGAAAAAGCTCCTTTATCCAGCTCTCCACCTTCTTCTTCACCCCCTTCTTATCTCTATTTAGGTGCAATCAAACTAATCAACCCAGAGGAAAATTATGCAACAAACTCCCCTCCTCCACAGAAATAGAAGTAGCGTCACTATACAGCCTTCTCTACGTCAGTATTGGTGTGAGAATATAGGGTTCATATTTGTCTTTTTCTTCGCCATAGGAATAAGTAGTTATTTGTTCTTTTTAGAAAGTCCCTACTCGCTATATTCTTCTATTTTTGAGTGCATTATATTATTTTCTCTAGCCTGCAAATACTTTACCCTGAAGTCTTTTGTATGGACGATAACGGACGAAGTGATTTATCAGCGATACGGACTAACCTATGTCACGATAGACCAATTAGAGCTGTATCGTATCATAGACTATCAGAAGTCCAGACACCCCTCCAGCAGTTTCTGAAAATTAAGAATCTAATCCTCGTGAGTACGGACAAAACGACCCCTCATCTACTGATTAAGGGAGTTCCCGTTCATTTCCCTCTAATGAGTATAATCCGAGATCGAGTAGAAATGTGTAAATCAAATAAGAGAATCTATGAAGTTACGAATCCTTAGTTTAGCCTTAGCCTTCTGTTCGCTGGCCCTCCCAAAATCCCAAGCAGGTATCATCGATGCAGACCCTGCTCTAGCACTAGCGGTTAGTACACAAACTGCAACCTTAGCAGCTGTATACAAAGAACGTAGTAAGCATCAAAATGCTATTATAGTAGCAGAAACTGCTATAAATGGGGCAATGGCTCAGATACATAAAGTAGAAGAGAAGATGCTTGATTATCTATCTAACGCTCAGGGAGCAATGCAGAACCTTTATCAGCTTAAACGGTGTACAGAACTTATAACAAAAGATATACCCGAGAATGTAAGTGCAGTACACTCTGCTGTTAAAGGCCATGCAATGGGAACGGCTATCGCAACGATTGCTTCTGACGAGCTAAAGTCCTTACGAGAAGATGCAATAACTCTCTATCCTCTTATAGCCCAGCTTGTCACTTCTGGAAGCTATAATCAACGTAATGGTGATGGAACTGTTGACAAGAAAAAAGTAAACCTCTTGGATGCATCAGAACGATACTACATCTTGAATGAAATTGTTACGCGTTTAGAGAATATTAACACCTCCTTGTGGCTACTCAGCTGGCAGATTCAAACATTTAGTCTTACAGATCTTATCCAAACTCTAACTCCTGAAGCATGGTGTAACGCTATATTGGCAGTAAACATTGCTGATGGCATCATTAATGATTACAATTCTTTCCTATGAAATATATCCTTTTCCTTCTTCCTGCCTTTATGGCTTTTGCTTGCTCAAACCCAGAAAAGCAAGCCCATGACACCGCCCTTGAAAATCTCAAACTATCTCTTGAGAATAGTGACAACTTTGAGCTGTTGAAAGTCGCTCCTGTAGATTCCGCTTTTGGATTAAATTACTTTACAAAGCAAGAATTGAATCATATTTTCAAAAGTACTAGCGCAGGTACGCAGAAAGTAATCAAGTACACTAAAAAGTTTTCTAATATCGAGGATATGCCGCCTGCTGCTATTGCAGCTGTTCAACGACAAATGCAGTCAAACAATGCAGTGCGAGAACTCTTCTTACATCCTATGCGTAAAGGAGACTTCAGTGGCTACAAAGTAAAGATTACCTATCAAGCTACAGATGCGCGTGGCAACAAGTTTGTGGCTGAACGTTGGAACTTTGTAGATCCTGAAGGAAAACAAGTTCTCCGTACTTTTGAAATTCCTATTCCATAAAGAAATAACTTTGGAAAATCTTAAGCTATTCAAGTTTTTTGAGACTACGTAAAACAGGGCGAAAAAAACGATACCACGCACACATCCTACCCCTTAATTCCTCCCTCTCTCTCAGTAGTAACAATCACCATCGTATTAAAACGCAGCAGAGCTACCCACAAATAAGTGAGTAGCTCTGTTTTATCGTTTCAACGAATGCGTATTCCTAATAGATTGTTTTTGCCATTTGTCAAAGTAATTTTTCTCGTGCCAAGTGTATCAAGAAGTTTGTGCGGTCTTCATCTTTCGGCAAAGCTTGAAGAATAGAGTATTCCTTTGGAGAAATCACTTTATCCAAAAGAATCCTTCCATCAATCTTCGCTAAAAGCACATTTTCTCCACGCGGAGAATGAGTGATTTCAACATTCTCAATAGGCATTCTATTTCGTGGATACTCAGTAATGAATGGAACCAATTTACGCTCTTCCAGCATCTCTATAGTTCGGTCTATGAGTTTCCCACTCTTCATTTCATGTTTAAGCTTTCCTTCTAGAAATTCCCCGACATTCTGCATTAGTTCTTTTGTCGAAACAGTTTGCAGTGCTGCAATGCAATCGTCAAGGTAGTTTGCAAACGGCTTTTTCATTCGCTGCTCCACAATACCAGCATGGATGGGGGCTTGTTTGGATAGAAAGAAGTGGATATCAACACGTCACGACCTGTCACTCCACCCCTGTCTAGTAATGCACAGAGTTTATGAGCAAACATATCAGGTTCAACCATAACAGTTATGCTTGTTCCAGCTAAGTTCTTTTCTTCGTAGTGATTATCAAAGAATCTAGTAGAAAGTTCTAGTTTAAGATTTCGCTCACCTTTTCCATAGTCGAGAACAACCAGAGGACCATTGTGTTTCAACTGTTCATCTGCGATTCTTCCATATTTGAGAGCAATCTCACGCATCTTTTGATATGCCATATCTTTCTGAGTGATATCTAGGATATTAAAGTCCAAATCAACAGAAAAGCGTGGTAGCTGATAGAAGAACATCAAAGAAGTTCCTCCCTTAAATGCAAGAATTTGTGACAGCTCAGGATCATTGAACACATCTTTCAAGATGCGTAGCATGTAGAGCTTATGTTTATCGTTATTCATCAGCAGGTCGTTTATAATCGGTAATCCCAAGAAGTTTACATACTCTTCGTTCAAGACTGCGATTGTTGTAGATGGGTAAAATCTCCTTTACCTTCTCTTTATTGAGGATATGAGGATTGTCGAAATAGAAGCGTGGAAAAAGATAGTACAAATCCAAGAATGCGCGCTCAGGAGTTGCAATGCTATACCCTCTGTGCTGCTCTATTCCCTTAAAGTGAACAAACAGAGATTCTTTAATACGACTATAGGTATAGTTATTACCATCAATCTCAGTTTCTCTAGAAAGATAGCTCACGCAAGTTATGGATTCATCATACTGAAAAATCACCCCACTTCGTTGAAGAACGTATTGCAAAGAAATATAGCTCGGTTGGTAAAGCCTAACAGCCACCTCAAGTGGGTTATAATCAGGTTTGACATAAATACCTTTTCTCAGTTTTCGCAAAACCTTTTGCTCTGCATAATACCTTAATATCTTATCAATAGGAGTAGTAAATTCACTCACCCCGACTATAGCAGCTGCTGATGCAGGAGTAAAAGCGGTGTTTGGACTGAGTAATATCTTATAGATAGGTTTTATTTGTGAACTAGAAAGCATATTGAATTTGTTTTGTGTGACAAATATACAACATTTTACCCACATGCCCCCATGTTTTTGAGTAATTCTGATATCTGTTCATACCCATAGCTTGCGATGTACCGACTAGTAACATCGTTAGAGGGATGTGGCATTCTCCAGACAATAATCCAGCAAAAACGTCTAATCCTTAAGTTAAACCCCACCTCTCAGTATTAACAATCAACATCGCATTAAAACGCAGCAGAGCTACCCACAAAAAAAGTGAGTAGCTCTGTTGTTTAATGTCTTAAATCCCAGAGAAAAAGAAATTTTATGGCTTGGAACGATGCATAAGAGACCGCCAAAGTAACATACCAAAAAAATTGTACCCCTTCAGTACAATCAATAATTCTTTCTTAACCTGCTCGTTGCGGAGTATCTCTTTGATTTTGATTCCTCTTATTACCTTCATACAATCTGATACTAGAGCGAAAGATAGCATAGCCCATATTACTAAAAATACCTTATCAATCATGGTAAAGAGTTTTTGAAAATTTACCTCTGATGTCATAGCCCATGTTACTAAAAATACCTTATCAATCATGGTAAAGAGTTTTTGAAAATTTACCTCTGATGTCTTTACAAATACTCGTTGTAAATTTTCTCGAGAGGTTTTATTTGTGAACTAGAAAGCGTATTGAACTTGTTTTTGTGTGGCAAATATACAACATTTTACCCACATATCCCAATATCTTTGAGTAATTCTGATATTAGTTTCTCTTTTTCTTCAGTTGGAAGAGTGGCAACTTGCGACAGAATGTGTTTACTTGTTTGTTTAGGACAAAGGAGAAGAGAGTTGAATTCCACCATCTGTTCATACCCATAGCTTGCGATGTACCGACTAGTAACATCGTTAGAGGAATGCGCCATTGCCCAGCTAACATAATCCTTCGGAACTCCAGCTTGGATAAGGTTTGTAGCAAAAGAATGTCGCGCCCATGTCGGAGTAGGCACAGCATCCCAACCAAGTACTTTGCAAACAGATTTCATGCGTTTACGAATCACACTCCCCAGTAGAGAAGTTTTGTTCATATTCTAATGCTTCATCTCCTATCACGTCAGCTAGATAATTAAACATTAATTCTCCCTCTTTCGGAGGGTTTGCAAGGTCTTGTAAAATAATCCGCATCTCAGGAAGGATAGGCAGCTCAACAGTCGCATTAGTACGTTCTGCGGTCTTGTGTCTGCAGAACTGTAATTGTTTCCCTCCTGTTTGAAAAATAGAAACGATTGTATCGTAGCATACAAAGGTCGCGTAGATTCATGCCATTACCGAGGTACATAAGTAACATCAGTCCCACAGCTTCAAAATACTTCCTTTTGTAGTCACTCCTCCATTTTTTGACTTCAGGATACCCTTTCCCTTTGGTCCTATAGAAGTCCCATAATTTTCTCCATTTGCTAGCAGGCAAATAGCAAAATCTGCGGCTATTACTAGCATGAGGAGAGAAGATACCTAGTCCTCGAAATAAAAAAACTTCGGTTGTACGTGAATTAAATGTGCTTCAAAGGCAGTGTTCAGTACGGCTGAGAAAGCACGAAGATAGATATTAGTCGTAGTGCGAGATACTTCGCTAAGCATCTTCTTCCTCCAAGCATCCACAAACTCAGGAGTTATGTGCTCCCATTCCACAGATTTACCATAATCTTTAGTAAAACGAGTAAGAGCGTCTTGGTAGCTCCGTGCTGTTCCTGCACTTTTTCGACAGATCAGCATAGCCCATAAATCATAGATCGATTTGTCTTCCATACAATAATGATAAGAATTAGATTGTATAGAAGATAGTAAGAAGTTTCGACAATATCAAATTATCGTTTTAGTCTTCTTGCATCATCGTACTCATCATATCCTGGTTTTCCAACTTCCCATTCTCTGTTAGCCCCACTACCGCTGCTTTTTTTCCTCGCTTATTGCGTGAAAGAACATTATGCACATGCATTGCTGCTGCTTCTTTCTTGCTTTCTTTATCCTTGTTATTGTTATCCCCCATGTCTTGTACCATTTCTCTATGATAATTGTGTGCTGCGATAACCATATTATGGGTATCAATAACATACACCTGACCTTGGAATTTGATGTAATTTAGCTTGTCGTCGTCTTCTCCCATCTTTGAAATGAAATCTCTGTGTTCCTCAAGAAAACTCTGCTGCATTTCTGTAAAATCCCCCATTCTTTTTGTTGGATACGTCCTCACTTTTAATTTTGAAAAAAACTCGCACAGAGCTTCCTTCGCCTGTTCATCAGCGAAAGCAAAATGAGAGACTTTGTTCAGCTTAAAGTTGTATTTTAGTGCTTCGCTCATATAATCTGGTATGACATACTCAGTTCCTTTATAATGCACAACTCCTTCTTTATACCAACCTCCGTAAAACTCCTTTAGGTTACAATTAAGTTCATGAGGAGTTAATTTTGGATTAGCTTCCAGCTGAGCGTCTACAAAAGCCTCCATGCGTTTCAGCTTCTCTTCTGGTGTCTCGAACTGCAAGAGTGTAGATAATTTCACAACATTACTCCCTTTTCACCACTTGTTTCAAATTATTGTCTATGATAAAATATCCCCTAGGATTATCATTCCCCCCAAAAAAGACCAAATCCACCCCAAACTCACGCTTCATTGCTTTCCGCAGTTCTTCTTTGTTACAGCTCAAGTCTCGATACTTAAGCAGCCATGCTTTTAGGCTATATCTGCGTTTCTTATCAATCTTCTCCTTTTGAGATGCAGCCTTATCAAGAATAGTACTTAAGGGAAAAAGTAGCTTGGTACGCTCCATTTCGCGCAATCTTTATCACTTCCCCTTCGTGTTTGATATCATATCCTCTAGCTTCCATAATCGCTCTCCATTCTCCTATAGAAGAAAAACGATACTCCAAAGAATCTTTTACGGCTTTGTTTAACTCAGCGCGTGTATCTACTCCCAGCGTTTTTTCGACAAAAGCCTTTGACCGCACCCTTTCGTGGTTGTGGTTTATCTTTCTCCCTTGTGGGTCTACTCTAGATGTGATAACGTGTATATGATTGTTGTCCGTGTCGTTATGGCTATAGATGAGTAATGGCTGTTTAAGATCAGCATAGCCCATTTCTTTTAGCCATTTACGAGCAAAATCTACTAGTTCATCATTGTTCATTTCATCTCCTCGACAAGAGAATGCTACATGCATTTGAGGTTTCGTTATGCGTTCATTCTGCGAAGAGTAATCTATGAGTTGTTGTCTTAATTGATTTGCTGAATGTTGTTGCCCTTCTTCCAAATATCCCATATTCTCTGCAACAAGTAAACTTGCCACACCATTTGCCACCTTCCGTTCATTATAATCTACAGCTTCAAAGGTAGGAGAGGAATAAAGAATCGAAACAATCATATATCCAAGAATCTAGAAATGGGGAACTGTGATTTCATATAATAATAAATTCCCATTGTGGATGAACATGACTAAAGGGAAAAGTATATTGTAAATCTGTGATAGAGTATAATATAAAGGTATATATACTAAGATAATAGAGAAACGGAAATCATCAATTCATCAAAAGAAGTTTCGCGTAAATCATCTTCTGGTATTTCTTGCATTCCATAATATCCTTATGAATAGACTGCGATAACGGAATTATAGTTTCAGCAAAGTAAGATTTATTCAAATCATCACCAATAGCCAAACGATTAGCATGATGCATTGCTTGGTTCAAGTTAGCAGATACACCACGAAATTGTAAGTCAAAGCTCCGAAAAAGTTCCGTAAACTCCTCCAGCCGAGCATACTTACTCTTGATTTCCCTCAAGTCTAACCGCTCTACAGCGGTTCTAACCATCGAAGCCATACTGCCGAAGGCTGCTGCTTTCGATGAAAATAAGTCTCGTTCTGTCTCTGACAGACGAATAAGATACTGAAATCTTCGATTTTTCTTCTCCATAAATAACGAGTTGCGAGTTATTTTACCACGGAGTGGCAAGGAAACTTTGTGATATACAGAAGAGCCTCTAGGCTGTTTTGTATATACAAAAAGTACACCTTTAGCTTCCCATGCTGCAAAAATTACAAATTTGCAGCATTCAGACAAAGAAAAAAATGCCTATAAAGAGATATAGAAAAAAATAGCTTTTATTTCTTGAAATATAGATGTTTGCGTTTCTTGATTTGAGTGATTGTATAAATAGGATTTCACAATATCTCTAATCAAGAATTTCATCAAATTGAAATCTGTGAATGGTGATTTGCAGAATGACCTAAAAACAGATTTCGTGCCTTTATATTTCATAGAAACTTGATTTCATGAAATTCAAAAATAGCAAAAAGGGAAAAGTATGAACAGTATTTCCTTTGCAGAAGGTGATACAGGAAAAAAACGAATTCCTTTTTGCTGCAAATTCAAGGAGTAATAAAAAGATGATTGCGTTAAAATGGATTTTAGAATTTCTTGAAATCCCATCTTGAGAAATCTTAAAAATAAAAAAACTAAGAAAAAAATACAATATATATTGTTCCTCACTAAAGAAATTAGTACATTTGCAATATACGGAATATTATTTCTATTGACCTAGATATACTCAATACACCCCATACCTCTAACTACGATTTTCCATCATGATGACAACCACTCCTTCAAATATCACTATACACCATGTCACCGAAACAGTGTCTATTCAGAATGATGTATTCTCTGATATCGCAATTCGCCCCGCCTCAAAACAGTATCTCTGTGTCTTGTCTGGCTTCGTATGGCGGTTTATGCCTATTGGCTTATTGTTGCTGATGTGCTATCGTCATGACATGCCCCTCGCTTTTGCTTTCTGCTTACTTCCGCTTTTTGTACTTATACCTTTGACCCTCTACCGCTTGTTCTATCTTTATTCTTCAAGCTGGGTAATAGGAGCAGAAATAGTCAGTCAAAAGCGCGGTGTATTCTCTGCATCCACAGTCTATTTTGAACTTCGCAGAGTTACAGGATACTATGAGCAGCAAAGCTGGCTTCAGCGCTTGCTAGGGCTAAAGACGATTCTAGTAACCTGTTCAGATAAAGGTTATCTGCGCATAGAGATAAAAGGAATACCTACCGACTTCCTTTTGCTCGCTGTCATCCGACAGCGTGCTGAGCGTTGCAAAAGCGATAAAGGGTACACGGAGTACACCTACATCTAATCTTTTTTTCCCTTTTGTACAAAAACAAAAGGAAGATTCTCACGCGCGCACGCGAAAAGCTTTAAAGCTCTATTTATATAGGTATTTATATAAGCTTTATTTACGAACTGCGACTTCCCCTGTGTTTATAGGGGGAGTCGTTTGGTCTATTGGGAGGAAATAGTAAAGCTATTGGGAGGAAATAGTAAGCTATTGGGAGGAAATAGTAAAGCTATTGGGAGGAAATAGTAAGCTATTGGGAGGAAATAGTAAAGCTATTGGGAGGAAATAGTAAGCTATTGGGAGGAAATAGTAAGTCACAGGATTTGGCTATATGAGGAGAATTACTTACTTTTTGCACCAAAGTTCCAGAGTTTAATCTGGAGGAATAGTAATAACTACTGCCTTGATGTGTTCTTCGCAACACCTTCCAACCAGCGACTCACAGATAGGTATTACGATTTTCTCTATGACAGATTTTTGTTTCACTGTTGCACCTGCTAAGTTGCAACAGAAAGAGACAGTAACGTGGAGTAATAGTCTTATAAATTCTCCTGCTGTCTTTAGTCTTCTCGAAAAGAGAGTTCTATACTCTCTCTCTTCAAATCAAGCACCGTTTTATTGATAAAGGACTTGACGCGCCTGAAGCGTGGAAAGATCTTTGCTTTGAATTGACCGACCGCGACCTTGGTGTTATCGGTGGGAAAAACTCATGTCCTTCAAACTTACGAAGCACTTAGTGATTTGGGAGAAAAGTTCATGCCAATTTCCTACTACAATGAGAAAAAAACAACTCATCCATGGTAGAGTGCATTGGGTTGATACTTTTATGTACAACACAGAGACGAAGCGATACGAAGTGCGTATGTCTCCAGAGTTGATGCCTTATCTCATCAATCTTGCAAAATCGTTTACTACGTTTTGTGCACAAACCGCTCTGTCTCTACGTTCAAAATACTCTCAGAAACTTTACGAATTCTGTTGTGAGTTCTCAGGCAATTATCGCTATCCTCGTGCAAAGTCTTATGACCTAGCTTTCAAGAAGAATGTTTTTCCTATTCGGATTGATCAATTGCGTTATTTGCTTGATTTGAGTGAAAAGCGCGATGAGCGAACTGGAAAAGTTCTTATTCGGGAGAAGTATCCAAACTATAAAGACCTAAAACGCAATGTGCTACTACCTGCTCAGAAGGAACTCTACGAACTATATCATCAAGGTAACAGTGGGGTTTGGTTTGATTGTATCCCTTATCAAAAAGAAGGTCGCAAAATAGTTTCTTTGTTGTTGGTTATCTATACAAAGAAACATCCGAAAGAGGGCTTACAGAAACTTTGGGAAGAAGGTGACGAACCTCTGAATCCTTTTTGAGGAATTTACAGGTGCAGCCCTAGTCCAAAAATGAACAAAGAGTATCTTGTAGTTGTCCAGCTTCTCAAGAACTTGTTGGTCAAGTCGAAAAAGTTAGATACATATCTCGAATGTCATGAAGTAGCGTACTATCTCAATTATATACAAACGAAGGTTGGGGGAACGTATGACGCTTACAACCAAGTATTGCAAGTTCTGAAAGATAAAGAGAAACAAAAAAAGTTCCAGCAAGGCACACGTGCTTATCAGCGCACAAGCATCACACACTATGCATTACAGGAAAATCTAAAAAGAATTTGGTTGGAGTATCCCTGAACCACAACGTAGAACAAGCTGTTCTGCCTGAATCATTGATATAAAAAGTCTCAGCATAAATACGCAGGGTGTACTAGAATCTGGAACTTAGAGTTCACTCTAAGCATAGTTAGATCAACAAAGGAACGTAGCGAAGCGGTGTACTACGGCTCTGGAAAGGCCTTTACGACTTCAACTACGTTCCTTATTATTGTATCTATTAAGAACACATTTATCCATTGATAAATGTCAACACCTTCCGAGCGGTTCTTCAGATACAAGCGCTTCAGGATGGGCTTGAACCAACGACCCCATGATTAACAGTCATGTGCTCTAACCAACTGAGCTACTGAAGCAGGTGTCTTTTTATTTTACTACCGCAGACTTGGTAGTTGCGCTTCAGGATGGGCTTGAACCAACGACCCCCTGATTAACAGTCAGGTGCTCTAACCAACTGAGCTACTGAAGCAGGTCTTTTTGCAGGAGAAAGAAGAACTTTTGTTGGTGGCAAACCTTGAAAAAGTACGTCCTTGTTCCTCGTTTGCAGTGCAAAAGTAGTACTTTATTTCGAATTAAGCACTATCTTTGCAGAGAAAATTTCAAGAAAAAATTACATGAAGAAAATTTTAGGCGTTGGGAATGCCCTGGTAGATGCCCTCTATAAGATAGATAACGAAAATATAATCAGAGAATTAGGGGTTTCGATAGACGGCATGACGCTGATAGATGCTGAACGAAGAAAAAAAATCGTGGAACATCTCAAGAATGTGCCATTCGAGTGTCGCACAGGAGGTTCGGCGAGCAATGCGGTGCATTGTGTGGCGGCACTAGGCGGCGATGCTAGTTTTATAGGTCGGACTGGAAGGGATGAGCATGGAAAGTTTTACGCCAAATCGTGTGAGCAAGCTGGAGTGAAACCGCTCACTACCATTTCAGAAAACATACCGACTGGGGTGGCGACTACTTTTATTCTCCCCGATGGTCGTCGCACCTTTGCTACCTATCTAGGAGCGGCTGCTACGGTGAGTGCTGAGGATTTGCACGAGGGGGACTTTGCTGCAGCCGACTATATGTTTATCGAAGGATATTTAGTGCAAAACCACGCGTTGATTTTGCGTGCTGTGGAATTAGCACAACGCAATGGCGTAAAGGTGTGCTTGGATCTAGCTTCTTGGAACATTGTGGAGGAAGAGCGTGCATTCTTCGCGGAATTATTACCTAAGATAGACATCGTTTTTAGCTAATGAAGAAGAAGCACAAGCCATGACAGGGACGATGGGTGAAGCTGCCGCAGAGTGGTTGGCGCGTATCTGTCCGATTGCCGTGGTGAAATGTGGAGCCGAAGGGGCAGTGGCTGTTTCGGGCGACAAGAAGGTGAGGGTCGCTGCTGAGCGAGTGAAGCAAGTGGAAGACACCACTGGAGCGGGCGATTTCTTTGCTGGAGGATTCCTTTATGAACATGCACAAGGAGCTTCGCTGGAAGACTGTTTGTAGATGGGCGCGCGTTGCGCTGCTGCTGTGATTCAAGTGATGGGAACTCAACTCTCTGCCGAAACGTGGGCAGAATTGCGCCAAAACAGAGCATAGAAGTAGCAAGTACAGACGATAGAGATGCGTTTTGATGAATTTCAAAAGCCTCTGTGCACAGCTATTTCTCAAAAAGGCCGTAACTTTGTAGTACCCACGTGCGCGTATGTGCAAGGACACGATGATGTGGACGAGGGTGTAGAGCTTATGACATACATGATAAAAAGATTTTTCCTCTTTATAGCATTTCTCTTCGGTGTGGGAGCGCAGATAACGCTCCAAGCACAGGAGTCTGATAATTTCAAAACCACCAAGGCTTTGGACATTTTCAATGCGTTATATGAAGAACTAGAACTAAATTACGTTGATACACTTGATGCTGAGAAGGTGACGGGTGATGCTATCCGTTATATGCTCAATCGTTTGGACCCTTACACTGAGTTTTACAAAGCCTCACGGACGGATGAACTAAAGACACTGACCACTGGCAAGTATGCGGGTATAGGATCGCCCATTCGCTATCACAAAGGGAGCGACCGCTGTGTGTTTGACGGGCCGTATATGGGTATGCCGGCGCAAGCTGCTGGGGTGCGCACGGGCGACATCATCATGAAAATCAATGACAAGGATGTGGGTGTCTGTGGAAAACAAGCGAAAGCAGACTATTCTAGCAAAATCTCCAACCAATTGCGCGGAGAAGCTGGGACCTCGTTTACCCTCACGGTGAAGCGTCCGATGCATGAGAAGTTGTTGCGCTTTCGATTGAAGCGACAGGTGATCAAGCAGCCTTCGGTGCCTTTTTGCAAGACTCTTACCCTAACCATGTGGGGTATGTGGTGATGACGGGGTATCGTGATGATACTACTCATGATTTGCGCCAAGCCATCGAACAACTCAAAGCGAAGGGAGCACAACGTCTGGTGCTGGATTTGCGCGGTAATGGCGGTGGATTGATGAATGAAGCTGTGCAAGTGGTGAATCTCTTCATTCCCAAAGGGAAAAAGGTGCTCGAGGTGCGCGGTAAGGATCCCGAACAAAATGCAATATTCAAAACAAAACAAGCTCCTCTCGATGACGATATCCCGATGGTGGTGCTGGTGAATTATAGCACAGCGTCGGCAGCAGAAATTACTTCTGGCACACTGCAAGACTATGATCGTGCAGTTGTGGTGGGACAGCGCACTTATGGTAAGGGGCTTGTGCAATCGCAACGAGAACTGCCTTACAACACGATGCTCAAATTGACGACGGCGAAGTATTATATTCCTTCGGGACGTTGTGTGCAGGCTTATGATTTCAAAAATCGCGGAGCGGATGGACAACCGAAGCATTTGCCCGACTCTCTTTGCAAAGTATTTAAGACGAGCAACGGACGCCTGGTGAAAGATGGCGGTGGCATCACGCCCGATGTGGTGATGGAGCCTGATTCATTGCCCGATATGTTGGAAGAACTCGCTCTGTCTGAACAGTTCTTTGATTACACAGTGAAGTATCTCAATACCCACCGTGAGTTGGCACCCGCAGATTCGTTCCATATCTCTGATGTGGATTTCCAAGATTTCCTCTCCTTTATGGAAAAAAGTTCCTTCACCTACCACACGCAGACGAAGCGTATGCTGGATTATCTGAAGAAATGGGCTGACTATGAAGGGTATAGCGATAGCATACAGACCGAAATGACAGCTTTAGCCACAAAACTCGCTCCCCAATGTGGCAGGAGATTTGCGCCGCTGGCAGAAAGAGGTGCGTGAACTCTTGGAATATGCTATCGTTTCCTCGCACTATGGACATGAAGGAGCTTATGCTTACAAGATACGCAACGACAAAGAGTTGCACCTCTCCACAGAGATACTGCTCGATAAAGAACGTTATCATAAGTTGCTCCGCAAATAGATGTAGTTTTTGACTTCTAATTATACATTCATCTCACAACACCCCCTCCTCTCATGAAGATTCTTCTCCTTGGTTCTGGCGGTCGCGAACACGCACTGGCCTGGAAAATCGCCCAAAGTCCTAAAGTTGAGCAACTTTTCATAGCACCAGGCAATGCTGGCACGTCCAGTGTAGGCGAAAACGTGGACATCTCTGCCACCGACTTTGATGCGCTTGCAGACTTTGTCGTGAAGCAGCAAGTAGACATGGTCGTTGTTGGCCCCGAAGATCCATTGGTGAAGGGAATCTATGATGATTTCCTCTCTCGCTCGGCTACGGCGCATATCCCAGTCATTGGGCCTTCAAAGGCAGGCGCTGTGCTGGAAGGTTCTAAAGACTTTGCTAAAGCCTTCATGCAACGTCACGGCATTCCCACCGCAGCTTATCAAACTTTCGATGGCACACAGGTGGAAGAAGGTTGCGAGTTTTTGGCAACACTCTCCGCTCCCTATGTGCTGAAAGCCGATGGTCTCTGCGCAGGAAAGGGTGTGCTCATTCTCCCAACGCTCGAAGAAGCGCAAAAAGCATTGAGAGAAATGCTCGGAGGGCAGTTTGGCAATGCTTCTAGTCGCGTGGTGATAGAAGAGTTCTTGTCAGGCATCGAGTGTTCTGTCTTTGTGCTCACTGACGGAGAGCATTATAAGATTCTCCCAGAGGCGAAAGACTACAAGCGAATTGGAGAAGGCGACACTGGACTCAACACTGGTGGCATGGGGTCGGTGACTCCCGTTCCCTTCGCTACGTCAGAGTGGATGGCCCGAGTGGAGCGCGAAATTATTCGTCCCACTGTAGAAGGTTTGCGCTCTGAAGGCATTGTGTACAAAGGCTTCATCTTCTTCGGACTCATCAACTGCGATGGTCAACCTAAGGTGATTGAATACAACTGCCGTATGGGGGATCCCGAGACCGAAAGTGTGATGCTTCGTATCAAGAGCGATTTGGTAGATCTTCTCGAAGGAGTGGCGGAAGGTAACCTCGATCAGCGCACCATCACATTTGATGAGCGCGCAGCTGTCTGCGTGATGTGTGTGTGAGCGGAGGATATCCAGAGGCTTACGACAAAGGATTCTCCATCTCAAACGCTGAAGTAGAGGGTAGTGTAGTCTTCCATGCTGGAACGACACTCAGGATGGACAGCTCGTCACTGCCGGAGGTCGTGTCATCGCCGTGAGCTCTTATGGAGCCACTCGTGAAGAAGCACTAGAAAAATCAATGCGTGGTGCCGAACAAATCCAGTTTGAGAAGAAGTATTTCCGTCGCGACATCGGATTTGATTTGTAAATCTGTTTTCATCGTGAGAGATCTTCATTAGGAATCTCGAAATTTTCTACGAGAACGAGTGAAGCGTTCTGCGATATGACCCTATGATTTGTGATGATTTTTGACAACATCTCATGATGTCCCTAAAATGTCTTAATCATCTATTGACAACTCCACAGCCATCCTCCCCATGCGTTCACAACCCTTTCGCAACCGCGTTTCTGAAAGCATGATTTCACTACCCATATTGGTGATACTTGCTTCCATCATCTGGATGATACCTGACATCCAGAACCTAGCGTTGTGGGGAGGATGGGCTTTGGTTGGAGTGATGACTTATTTCATGATGGCTTGGAACACGCAATACCAGCTCATTCGCGTGCGTTCTCGCATGAATAGTCTCACTTTCCTTTTTCTTTTTATCATTTTTCCGCAGTTGCATCTCCTAGGTTGGCATCTTTTCCCTGCCTGTTGTTTGCTTGGTGCCTACTTCCTGCTCTTTCGCACTTATGGCGTTTATGCACCCCAAGGCTATTTTTTTCATGCTTTCTTTCTCATCGGTGTAGGAAGTATAGCCTTTCCTCCGCTGCTGCTCCTAGTGCCGTTCCTCCTCTTCTCCTCTGAACGTCATCTTCGTGCGCTCACGGGCAAGTCGGCTATGGCAGCTCTTTTGGGATTGTCGCTTCCCTATTGGATCCTGCTCCCAGTTTTCCTTTTCGCACGCGAGGTGTTGCAGCCTTATATCAGTTTGTGGCAACTAGAAAGGCTCTGGCAACCAATGCAGTTTACTCACGTTCCACCCTCTCAGTGGGTGGGTGGTGGACTAGTCTTCCTCATCAGCCTTGTGAGTGTCGTGCATTTCTTGAGAACTGCTTATAACGACAAGATTCGCACGCGACAATATCATTATCTTCTCCTGCTGCAAGTGCTTCCCCTTACCTTTCTCCATTTTGCACTCCCGCAGTTTTTTGCCACCACGCTGCCTTTATATCTCGTAACGCTCGTACCTTTTATTGGTCACTACTTTGCGCTTGCCAAAGGCCGCGGCATGAATGCCTGGTTCATCCTTTGATGTTGCTCTTCCTTCTTCTTGGCGTAGCCAACTACTTTGATTTATGGACGTTATTATCCAATTTTTAATAGAACACGGCCTCTGGGGCATGTTTATCGCCGCTTTTTTTGCAGGCAGCATCCTTCCTTTGGCTTCTGAAGTCGTATTATCCGCTTTAGTCGCTGCCGGTGTAGCACCTTTAGAACTCCTTGTGGTCGGCACCATTGGCAACACCTTAGGATCAGCCACCAACTATGGCATCGGACGTTTAGGACGTGAAGACATGATAGAGCGTTATCTTCGTGTCAATCCCCAAGCTTTAGAACGAGGAAAACGCTATGTGCATAAATTTGGCTTTTGGGGAGGGCTGCTTTCTTGGATACCCATCCTAGGTTCGCTTATCACCATTGCTTTGGGATATTTGAGAGTCAACCTTCCACTCACAGTTCTTATGCTCATCATAGGCAAGTTCGTTCGCTATTGCTTTTGTGGTGCTAGCTACGCAAGAGGTGCAATCCTTTTTGTAAATTCCATAACTTGACTTATGCTTTCAAGATTTCAGTTTATCTTGTTCTTATTGCTTCCTTCTTCTTGGGATCATGTCGCGATGTAGTCGATCATCGTCCCATCGTGACAGTGAGCATCGAACCCCTGCGCTACTTTGTGGAAGCCATTGGAGGTGATCGTTTTCAGGTCAATACGCTCGTTCCCGCAGGAGCAAGCCCAGAAACCTACGAACTCACTCCTCAACAAGTGGTGCAAACCACCGACAGCCGCGCTTATTTCTGTGTTGGCACCTTAGGTTTTGAACAAGAACGCTTGAGGAAACTCACCGAGAATGCTCCCAATCTTCTGGTGGTTAATAGCTCCGATAGCATTGTATTGCTCGAAGATAATCATGTTCACGATCAGCAGCACCAACATATAGAAGGCATCGATCTTCACACTTGGCTTTCCACCACATCAGGCAAGCAAATCGCTCGCAATGTGCTCCGTGGACTTTGTCAAGTAGACAGTGCCAATGCCGCTTTTTATCAGCAACGCCACGATAGTCTGGTACAGCACATAGATTCGCTCGATGGAGAAATCCGCCAAATCCTCCGCCCGCTTGTCCATCGCACCTTCATGATCTACCATCCCGCTTTGGGATACTTCGCTCGTGACTATGGACTTCAGCAGATAGCTGTAGAACAAGATGGTCGTGAACCCTCTGCCGATCGTATGCAGCAGCTTATCCTCCAAGCCAAGCACAACAATGTGCAAGTCGTTTTCATTCAAGAAGAGCATGCAGGCCGTGCCGCACGTCGCATCGCCGAGAGCACTGGAGCCCGCATCGTCAGCATCGCCCCACTTTCTGTGGCATGGGACAAGCAAATGCTTCACATCGCCCGAACCCTCGTACAGTCTCCCCAGTAATGTCCACCCTCATCACCCTCAGCGACGTCAGTTTCTCCTACGACCATCGTCGCGACATTCTCTCGCACTTCTCGCTCTCCATCGAAGAGCGAGATTTCATCGTGTTGCGTGGCAAAAACGGCGGTGGCAAAACCTCTCTACTTAAAGTCATCAGCGGGCTTCTTACTCCCACGAGTGGCACCATTCAGCGAGCAGAAGGACTCACTGTAGGCTATTTGCCCCAGCATCGCAGCATCGACCGTCAGTTTCCCATCACGGTGTTCCAGACCGTGCGTAGTGGCCTGCAATGTTCCATGCCGTGGTGGAAACCTTTTGGAGCATCAGAGCGCGCCACTACGATGGCCACTCTCGAGATGCTCAATCTGTCAGAAATTGCAGAACGTCCCATCGACTCCCTCAGTGGAGGACAGTGGCAACGCACTCTTTTGGCTCGTGCACTTGTAAGTTTCTCCGCAGTTGTTGCTTCTCGATGAGCCAGATACCCACCTCGACACCGCAACACGTCATGAACTCTACGAAACCCTCTTGAGCAGCACCAGCATCGTGCCATTGTAGTCGTTAGTCACGATGCACATTTCCTCTTCCCGATGGAGCGCGCATCATCGAGATCGGCTAATTCTAAGCAGAAAGGCAGATTATCAGTACAGAGTCACGTGATATTCAAAAAGATTTACTATTTTTGCAGCATCCACTTCCTTTATTGTAGAGGTGGGTGCTCTTTTATTTCGCATCATCCAACACAATCATCAGATGAAAAAAACTCTTTTCTTTGCGGCTATGCTTGCTTTTTGCGGTGCAAAGCCAAGCGCAAACCCAACCCCAAGCACAGGCTTTCATTGTAGCTAACGACAACACCAATACCAAAGCCTTAGGTTTAAACCTCCTCTTTGGTAGCTACAACAACAACATCGGTATCGGGGCCAAGTACCAGCACTTTGTGACGAACAACGTACGTCTTGAAGGCTCTTTCGGCTACTATTTCCCCTCCAACGGTTTGTACGCTTGGGACATCAATGCCAATGCTCACTACGTATTCCGTCTTTCTCCGAAGTTTGCTGTGTATCCCTCGCAGGTTTCTCTTTCTCCAACTGGGGTTTGAAGCTCGGCACCCTTGAGAATACCACAGTCTACACCCACACAGGTTCATTAGGAGCCAACTTCGGTGGTGGTGTGCAATACTTCCTCTCTGAAAATGTATTTGTGAATGCTGAGGTACGCCAACAAGTGCTTTCAGGCAACTACTCGCAAGCTAATCTCTCTTTGGGTATTGTAGCTAATTTCTAAGCCTTTCTCCCTAAGAAGATAATATCGCTTCGCGCACCCTTCTTTCTCGCTCTTTGATGCGCGGAAGAAGGGTGCGTTTTTCTTCTCTCCTTTTTCTCCACAAAGGATGCCACCTCACCTCTAATTACTTCCTTAATCGTGCATCTGACTATGAAACCGCTCCTTATCATCTTAGGATTTTGCAGCATGCTGCTCCTGCCAGCGCAGACCATCGTGCGCGGAATGCCGCTCCTTTCGTGGGACCAATTTGTGGAAGAATATCTTGAAAGCCGTGGGGTAGATGAGGATAGCCCTTCGCCCATCGACCGCGGAGGAACCACACTCGACTTTCTCCAAGACCAGCATCTCCACCCCTCAACATCAACCTTGCCACGCGCCAACAGCTTCTAGATCTCTCCTTGCTCTCCGCAGCGCAGGTGGACTCGTTATTAGCTTATCGCAGTCGCTTGCGCGCCTTTGCTTCCCCTCCGAACTCATGATGGTACATGGCATAGAGGCGCAGCAGTTGCGATGGCTCAGTCTTTTTGTTGAAGCGGGAGACACCTTGCGTGCGCAGCCCGATTGGCGAAAAACAGTGGCAGACAGCACGCCACACCCTCGAATATCGCGCCCAATTGCCCCTCCCTAGTTCGCCATTCTTTGGAGGAAATCCTCAGCATACAGTCGATGAGAAACACCGTTTTCTCGGACTCCCTTGAGCAACACCTTGCGTTATCGCGTGCAGTCGCACCAATCATGGAGAGCAGGGCTCACCCTGGATCACGACATTGGAGAACCGCTAGCGGCCTATCGTAATGTACCTTTCGATCACGCCTCCTTTTTCGTCGAAAAGCACAACCTTAAGAAGCAACGCCAACTCATTTTGGGTGATTATCATGCCCAGTTTGCCCAAGGCCTCCTCATCGGTCATAGTTTCGGCACTTTCGTACAACCCTATTTTTAAGTCTTCCTCGACACCTCACGCGCATCACCCCCAACACCTCCACCGATGAGGCGCATTATTTGCGCGGAGCAGCCTGGCAGCAGCAACAAGGTCGTTGGCAATGGACAGCCTTTGCGAGTTATCGCACCTTAGATGCCAGTTTTCAAGATGGTGAGGTGAAGTCTGTCTATTCAAATGGCCTGCATCGCTCTCGTCTTGAACTCTCACATCGTGCCACCTTAGGTCATTTCCTCTTCGGAGCGCACGGTGCTTGGAAAAATGTCCAAACAGAGTGGGGTATAGGCTTTTTAGGCAATCACTTTTCTCGTCCCTTCCCGTCAAGTCCAACCAAGCGCGGTGTGCCTGCTCCTATGGTAGGGAGTGATGCCTTGGGAGTGAGTGTAGACTTTGCTTACTATGCCCGCCATTGGAGTGTGCAAGGTGAAGGCACGGTGAATCTTTCTGGAGGAACAGCCTTCGCCAGCTTTCTGCGCTGTCAACTTTCCTCATCCGACATTCTTCTGCTTCAGCTTCGCCACTTGAGTGGTCGTAACATCGCACCGATGGCACGTACCTTCCAGCGGGGCACGAAGGTGCAAAATGAGATGGGGGCACTCTTGGGTTACGAAACCTCACGCTGGCGCAAACTGCATTGGCAAAGTTTTGTTCATGTCTATCATCATCCCTTGCCCACATGGCGAGCAGCTGCCCCTTCGTCGGGTGTCGCGGCCCAAACACTCATCACCTACGTTCCTTATCGTGCAGTGCAGTGGTCGCTGCGCTATCGTCTCACGTCGCAGCAACAGACCATCCCTCAGCATGCGCCATGGTTGCAGTGGGTGGCACGTCAGTCGCTGCGCCTGAGCGTTCGGCGTACTTCTGGAGTCTGGATGTGCCAAACCAGCTTAGATGTGGCTATGAATAAGCAACAGCTGCGGGGAAAGCAGCAGTATGGAGCCATGGCTTCTCTACGTCTACGCTATGCTCCCTCTTCTCCTTGGGAGGTTTCGGGGGCTCTGAATCTCTTCTCCACCGATAGTTTCGACACTCGCCTATATACCTACCAGCCCCAGCTACCTGGTACGGGAGCTTTTCCTGTTTTTTATGGTACAGGTTGTTCGGGAGTCGCTGTGGTGAACTGGAATCCCTCTCGAGCGTGGTCTCTGTCCACTCGCATAGCCATGATGCATCGTTGGAATCGTCCGCATGCCTCTAACGCTGCGTCAGTTGAAGAATCCTCTGACTATTCCTTGCGATTGGGGCTTAGGGTGCGTTATCGTTTTTGAGTCATGGCCACTTAACTTTTCTGATGAAGCAAGGGACCACACGTAGTAGTAGAAATGCCCACCGATTGGTTCCCCATAGAAATGATTCTGTTTAGGGAGAGATTTAGTGAAGCGGTTCATATCATGTTAGAGCGTGAAAGATTATGTCGGAGTTGATAGAGAATCTCTCCTATTTAGTGGGAAGAAAGTCGGAGAGATTGATTATCATCTCCGACTTTTTCTTTGTCTTCTCCGAGCAAGCTGTAGGCAAGCATAAATTTTTCTTTTCTTGTGTGCATCTTTCAATATTTCCGTCGCTCTCGCGTGCGCGCGTGTGCGCGCACTACAGCAATTTTGCACTTTTTGCTTTCACAACCTTCACAGAAATCATTGTAGCATGTTGAATATAAGGAGTGTACAAGGGTGTTAGGAACAGTGTTTAGTTGTGAGTCTTCATATAGAAGATAATTTTGTAATGTACTACCCTAAAAATGATGAGTTGTGTAGCCCTAAAAACACCGCAGTTTTAGGAAACGCTACCTAGCTTGGTGAAGGTTGTGAAAGCAAAATGCATAAAATCGCAGGGAAAGCGCGCGCGTGTACGAGGAAACTTTGTTGTTATGCTTCCCCATTTCTTGCCATCCCAAGTACCCAAGTTGAAGAGTCTGAATTCTATCATGTACTCAGTACTTTGGCAGATTACCTTCACACTACTTTAAATCTCTATTTTGCAATGTATAAATTGCATTAATGTGGTAGCGTAAAGAAAAAAGTGCAGTTTTCATCGTATTTTTCACTCTTTGCCCTTATATCTACCCCTATATAAGTGAGGGCACAAAAAAGCTGCGAAGCCCATAATGACTGCGCAGCTAAATTGAGATTGCTGAAAATGTGCTTTCAATCAAAACCCATGTTTAGAGAATTTTGATAGTGGGTAGATGTTCGGCAAAGATGCGTTGAGCATTCTCCTTGCGCTCCTTGGAGAGTGGGTCTACACCTTCGAGTGGATATTTCAGACCCATCTCCTGATACTTGTACGACCCCATGATGTGATAGGGCAGCACTTCCACACGCTCTATCACTGAATAGGGCTTTAGATATTCTGCCACGGCATGCAGACGGTCGTCTCTGTCGGTGATGCCAGGTACCACCACATGACGTAACCAAACAGGTTTGCCTATCTCTTGGAGATAGTCCAAGAAGCGAGCATTGTTTTGGCGTGTCACACCGATATAATCCTTGTGGATGTCGTCGTCCACGGTCTTCACATCGAAGAGGATGAGGTCGGCTTCTGCTGCAGCGCGGCGGGCTGCTTCATTCCACACGGATCCTGCAGTGTCTAGAGCGGTGTGAAGACCTTCCTCGTGGCAAAGTTTGAAAAATGCCTCTACAAACTCCGCTTGCACCAAGGGTTCTCCACCTGTGCAAGTGACACCACCCGATCGGATGAAGTTCTTGTATTTGCGCACCTCGCGCATCAGTTCTTCTGGAGTCAGCTCATATTGGGTTTTACCCTTCAAATCCCAGGTGTCAGGATTGTGGCAAAACTGGCAGCGCATGGGACAGCCTTGCAAGAAGGTGACAAAACGGATGCCAGGGCCATCGACTGTGCCCATGGATTCTAGGGAATGGATGCGACCAACGAGTGGAGAGGGAGTGCTCATGATGAGGAGAGGATAAAAAAAGAATAGCTGTAGAGCTTAAAGAAAGGGCAAGACACCCAAGGCCGGGGCTATCCGCAGCGATGAGTGTCTTGCGATGAGAAAGGATGTCTCGATGCTAGATTAGCAGCTAGAGCTAATGGTACGAGAAATCACGTCGAGCTGTTGTTCGCGAGTGAGCTTGATGAAGTTCACAGCGTAACCCGATACGCGGATGGTGAGCTGAGGATACTTCTCAGGATGCTCCATTGCATCATAGAGAAGATCGCGGTCAAATACGTTCACGTTGAGGTGTTGACCACCATCGGGAGTGAAGTATCCATCCATGAGGTTTACGAGGTTAGTCTCGCGGCTCACTTCGTCCTTACCGAGGGTAGCAGGAGAGATGGCCCAAGTGTAAGAGATACCGTCGTGAGAGTGTTGGAAAGGCAACTTCGCTACAGAAGCGAGAGAAGCTACAGCACCCTTGGTGTCACGACCGTTCATGGGGTTAGCACCAGGAGCGAAAGGCACGCCAGAAGGACGACCGCAAGGAGTAGCACCAGTGTGCTTACCGTACACCACGTTAGAAGTGATGGTGAGCAAGGACTGAGTAGCGATAGAGTCGCGGTAGGTGTCGTGCTGACGCATGTAGTTCATGAACTTCTCAGTGATCATTACAGCGAGTTCGTCAGTAGCATCGTCGTTGTTACCGAAAGGCACGTAAGAACCTTCTTGTTCGAAACCAACAGCGAGGCCACGTTCGTCACGAATCACGCGCACCTTACCAAACTTGATTGCTGCGAGAGAGTCTGCCACGATGGAGATACCAGCGATACCGCTAGCACGAGTGCGAATGATGTCGCCGTCGTGAAGAGCCATTTCGAGTGCTTCGTAGCTATACTTGTCGTGCATGTAGTGGATGATGCGGAGGGCGTTGCAATAAACGCGAGCCAACCAGCTCATCATTTGCTCGAACTTAGCCATTACCTCATCGAAATCGAGGTATTCGCTAGTGATTGCAGGGAAGAGGGGAGAGATTTGCTTACCGTTGAGTTCATCGACACCACCGTTGATGGCATAGAGAAGACACTTAGCGAGGTTGGCGCGAGCACCGAAGAACTGCATTTGCTTACCGATGCGCATAGGAGATACGCAGCATGCGATACCGTAGTCATCACCGTAGTCAGGACGCATGAGGTCATCGTTCTCATACTGGATAGCAGAGGTAGCGATAGACATCTTAGCGCAGTACTTCTTCCAGTTTTCAGGAAGACGAGTAGACCAAAGCACAGTGAGGTTGGGTTCGGGCGCAGGGCCGAGGTTGGTGAGGGTGTGGAGGATGCGGAAGCTGGTCTTCGTTACCATAGTGCGGCCGTCCATACCCATACCACCGATAGATTCAGTCACCCAAACAGGGTCACCAGAGAAGAGAGCGTTGTACTCAGGAGTGCGGAGGAAGCGCACGATACGGAGCTTCATCACGAACTGGTCGATGAGTTCTTGAGCTTCTACTTCAGAGAGCTTACCAGCCTTGATGTCACGTTCGATGTAAATGTCCAAGAAAGTAGACACACGACCGATAGACATAGCAGCACCATCTTGGTCTTTGATGGCTGCGAGGTAAGCGAGGTATACGTATTGTACAGCTTCGCGAGCGTTCTCAGCAGGACGAGAGAGATCGAAACCATAAGCTTCACCGAGCTTGATGAGTTCCTTCAAAGCATTGATTTGCTCGGTAGTCTCTTCGCGGAGTTGGATGGTCTTATCGTTCATCTCTTGGATTTCAAGACGATTGAGATAAGCTTGCTTGTCAGCGATGAGGTTGTCTACACCATAGAGGGCAACACGGCGATAGTCACCGATGATGCGACCGCGACCATAAGCATCGGGCAAACCAGTGATGACGTGGCTGTTGCGGCAACGACGGATGTCGGAAGTGTAAGCCGAGAACACACCTTCGTTGTGGGTCTTACGATACTTGGTGAAGATTTCCTTAGTCCATGGATCCAACTCATAGCCATAAGCGTTGAGGGCATTTTCTACCATGCGCACACCGCCCTTGGGGAAGATACCGCGCTTGAGGGGGGCGTCAGTTTGGAGACCTACTACGACTTCCTTGTCCTTGTCGATGTAGCCAGCACCATAAGTGGTGACACTTTGGGGAAGACGAGTTTCTACGTCGTAGAGACCCTTCTCACGTTCTACCTTGAACATTTCGCTCAATTTGTCCCAAAGGGCGAGCGTGTTGTCAGTGGCAGGGGCAAGGAAGCTGTCATCGCCTTCATAAGGAGTGTAGTTGTACTGGATGAAGTCGCGTACATTTACTTCGCGCTTCCAGATGTTACCTTCGAAGCTACCTGCAATATCGGTCAGTTTCATGATGGTTGTTGTTTGAATGATTGTTTGTTGAGGAAACCTCCCTCAGTAGTGGAAATGGGTTTGGTGACAGTGAGAAGGTTGCTGCAGATTTAGAAGAACTGTTGCGACTTTGAAAAATATGCAGTAATTTCTGCATTTTTTGCACTGTCGTGTTGTCTGCTTTTCCACCGCTGATGGAGATTTGTCGCGGGTTATTTATCTCAGACGACACAAAAATACGATATTATCTTTTATATCTTGCAAGTATTTCGCAAAAGAAACTGCAATAAAAAGAGTGTTAATGGCTGGGATTGCCTTTGCGATTGCGCAAAATAGGCTGATTTGTGCAATGTGGCGCAGTCGACATTTTCTTAAAACTACGAATTGTAATATCTAGACTTTGCAAAATGTGGGTAAATTTTAGGTGAATAATTTTGAGATTGTAATCATTACAATTTTATTCAGAAGGATACCTAGCCCAAAAAAGTTGCACTTTTGCAAAACTACAAGTCAAAAAAGTATATTCAAGTCGGGTGAACATAAAAAATACTCCCCCGCATCTGAGAGAATGCGGGGGAGTGAGGTAGGGTAGCGATATTGAATATCGGAATGATGTATATTCACATCATGATGTTCACACTTTAATTTAGGATGTCGTTTTTAAACACCAAGCCATGCTCTTCCTTTTCCACTAAAAATGGGTTTGTGAGGAAGAAACAGTGCCACCCAAGATGGCGCGTGACAAATCGTTGAGGAGATGTTGCTGCAAGGCGCGCTTCACAGGACGAGCTCCAAAATCAGGATCGTAGCCTTCTTCTGCGAGGAAAGTTACAGCATCATTGTTCACACGAAGAGTGATACCTTGTTCTTCTAAACGCTGGGCGATGGTCTTGATGTGGATGCGCACAATCTGCTCGATTTCACTGCGCGTGAGGGCGTGGAACATGAGGATATCGTCGATGCGATTGACAAACTCAGGGCGCAATCCAGGAATGGGCGTGCCGTTGGAAGATAGTCGAGGTTGAGTGAGTTGATTCACCAATTTCTCTCGAGTGGCTTCAGAAATCTGGTGGTCGCCTTGAGCGTTCGTGCCGAATACTTCCGTTTCCTTGCCCGTGAGCAAGTTGGACGTCATGATGATAATGGTGTTTTTGAAGTTCACCGTGCGCCCCTTGTTGTCGGTGAGGCGACCATCATCAAGCACTTGCAAGAGGATGTTGAACACGTCGGGATGTGCCTTCTCTATCTCGTCGAAGAGTACGACTGAATAGGGTTTGCGGCGCACTGCTTCTGTGAGTTGACCGCCTTCGTCGTAACCTACGTATCCTGGAGGGCACCAATCAAACGGGTGGCGGAGAATTTCTCCTGATACTCGCTCATGTCGATGCGGGTCATCATGTTTTCGTCGTCAAAGAGGCATTCTGCGAGTGCTTTTGCCAACTCCGTCTTACCTACACCCGTTGCTCCAAGGAAGATGAACGAACCAATGGGACGTTTGGGGTCTTGCAAACCAGCGCGACTACGGCGTACGGCATCGGCTACGGCTGTGATGGCTTCGTCTTGTCCGATGACACGAGCATGCAATTCATCTTCGAGATGCAACAGCTTCTCGCGTTCGCTTTGAAGCATGCGTGTCACAGGGAATACCCGTCCAACGGCTTACCACATCCGCAATGTCATCGGCGGTGACTTCCTCTTTGACCATGGCTTCTGCGCCTTGGCGTTGTTGGAGCTGTTGATGAATCTCTGCGATTTCTGTTTCGAGCTGTTGCAACTTGCCATAGCGAATCTCGGCAACCTTGCCATAGTCTCCTTCACGCTCGGCGCGTTCTGCCTCGTATTTGAGGGTCTTCGATTTGTTGTTTGTGGGCTTGAATCTTTGCCAACAACTCGCGTTCGCCTTCCCACTTGCCTTTCAACTCGTGTTCTTCTTCCTCGAGTGATTGAATTTCTTGGTTGAGAGCGGTGAGTTTGGCATTATGAGTTGGGTCGGTCGATGCTATATTTCCGTTGGTGGTGGGAGTATTTTGTGCAGCCACCTCAACTTCATGGCGAATCGCTTCACGTTCGATTTCGAGTTGTCGCAAACGGCGTGAGATTTCGTCTAGCTGTTCAGGTTGAGAGTCGCGTTCCATGCGGAGTTTTGCCGCAGCCTCGTCCATCAAGTCAATGGCTTTATCGGGCAAGAAGCGGTCGCTGATGTAGCGGTGAGAGAGTGTCACGGCAGCAATCAAAGCATCGTCTTGGATGCGCACGTGGTGGTGATTCTCATAACGCTCTTTCAAACCACGAAGAATGGAGATGGCATCTTCGGGTGTGGGTTCATCAACAAGCACTGTCTGAAAACGACGTTCTAAAGCTTTGTCTTTCTCGAAATACTTTTGGTATTCCTCAAGCGTAGTGGCACCGATGCTGCGGAGTTCACCACGAGCGAGCGCAGGTTTCAGGATGTTGGCTGCATCCATGGCTCCTTCTCCCTTGCCAGCACCGACAAGTGTGTGGATTTCGTCGATGAAGAGAATAATTTCGCCATTGGCAGCAGTGACTTCGTTGACTACACTTTTGAGGCGTTCCTCAAATTCACCCTTGTATTTTGCACCAGCAACGAGGGCACCCATATCCAAAGAGAAGAGTCGTTTGTTGCGCAGGTTCTCTGGAACGTCGCCACGGACAATGCGTTGTGCTAATCCTTCCACAATGGCTGTTTTACCTGTGCCTGGTTCACCAATAAGGATGGGATTGTTTTTTGTTCGGCGTGAAAGAATCTGAAGTACACGGCGAATTTCATCGTCGCGACCAATCACAGGGTCGAGTTTGCCATCTCTTGCCTCAGACACCAAGTCACGTGCATATTTGCTGAGGGCTTGGTAAGTGTCTTCTGCAGAAGCCGAATCCACCTTCTTACCTCCTCGCAATTCTTTAATGGCCGCGGTAAGTCCAGCAGCAGTCATACCAGCATCCTTCAGCATCTGGGCAACCACGCTCGGTGTGTTGAGTAGAGCCAAAAGAATGGGCTCGAGTCCAGTGAATTGATCACCTTCTTTGCGAGCTATCTCTTGAGCTGTATTGAGCACCTTATTGCTGTCGTTGTCAAGATAAGGTTCGCCACCTTCCACGCGAGGGAGGCTCTGCAAGTGACGTTCAAGGTTGAAGCGAGTACTTGTGCATTGACTCCCGTCTTGCCGAAGAGAAATTGTGTAATGTTCTCACCCACTTCCATAAGACCATGCAGCAAGTGGGCTGGAGTGATGCTTTGTTGGCGCAATTCCGAAGCACGTTGCACTGCATGTTGCAAGGCTTCTTGTGCTCTAATTGTGAAATTGTCGAATGTCATATTTTTATGTTGTTTAGTTCGTGAAAAATGTGCTCGATGATCCTGCCCTAAGAATCTCCCATGTGTTCTTGTTAAGGGCTAGGGTGGTGAGTTTTCTGGGAATATCCTCATCACACTTTGGAGTGATCATTGTTGCCTCCATAAATGCAATTCTTCTGCCAAACTTCTCATCCTTGCTTAGAATCGAGATGGCGTGTCGTTTTGACGCGAAATTTCTGCTATTTTGTCTGTAAACCGTTGTATATAAATGGATTGAGTGACATAATAGCAGGGTTTTTGATAGGGACGTATCACAAGAAACTTATAAAATACTCAAGATTTTCTCGCGAAAATTCAAAACTTTTATTTGGCAAATTGCTAACTAGATATTACTTTTGCAGTGGAAAACGGCCTAGTTCTTTATATTCTACCCTAAGTAGCTCTGTGATTTATAGAGCGATTCTTTAATTTGAGATGACAGGGGAAGAGGAGAGTAGGCCAATGTATCACATTATTAACCCACATTTACTATGGCTTGTATCGAAAAACTAGAAGAATATCTCAAGAAAGAAGGTTACTTGCCCGAAATGACTGAATTCGGTCTTCAATTCAAGTCTGAAAATCTCGACTTTTTGAGCTTCCGTGATGATCAAGACGAACTTTTCCTCAATCTCTTCTTCCCACAAATCTTTGAAGTGACTGAAGAGAATCGTCAAGATGTCCTTGTAGCTATTGACAAGGCAAACACAGAAGTGAAGGTGGCGAAGTCAAGCGTACGTTTCAATAACGCTGTTTGGGTAGGTGTGGAAATGCTTCTCTCTGAGACTTATGATCTCGGCGATATTGTTCCTCGTGCCCTCAACATGATGAAGTACTACCGTGATGTCTTCTATCATGCTTATGCTGAGACTCCTTCTGGTAAGGCTGCCATTGAAGCTGCTCAACAAGCAGAGAAGAAATAATATAATAAGGTGTAAATCGCTGTAACTGTGACCCTTTCTTCTAGATAAGGATCGAGACGAAGCGATTCATCAGTGGTGAAAAAGTGAGGCAGTATTGTCTGCCTCTTAAATATAGCCCTTTTGCACTGAATATTTAGTGCAAAAGGTGCATGTTTTAATTTTTGCTTCTCCCCTCTTCTCCTATATAGCTATATCCATACTATGACTCTCATTAAATCCATCTCCGGATTCCGTGGCACCATTGGAGGTCGCGTCGGAGATACCCTTAACCCCGTTGACATTGCTAAATCTGTTGCTGCTTACGCTAGTTTGCGTGAAAAAGTGGTGAGCCGTAAATACCGCCGCAAGATTGTGGTGGGGCGTGATGCGCGCATCTCAGGTGAAATGGTTACTCACGTTGTGTGTGGCACCTTGATGAGCATGGGTTTCGATGTTGTCAACATTGGTTTGGCATCAACTCCTACCACAGAACTGGCGGTTACTCTCGAGAGTGCTTGCGGTGGTATTATTATCACAGCATCTCACAACCCTCGTCAATGGAACGCGCTCAAGTTCCTTAATGAACATGGAGAATTCCTTCCACCTGCGGAAGCTAGCGAAGTAGTGCGTTGTGCGAATGCTGATGCCTATGAGTTTGCCGATGTGGACAATCTTGGCTGTGACATTCAAAACTATAGCTACGATCAACGCCACATTGAGATGGTTAAACAACTTGAGTTGGTGGACGTAGAGGCTATACGCCGTGCTCACTTCACAGTTGCGTTAGATGCTGTGAACTCCGTGGGAGGAGTCATTATTCCTAAACTCTTGGGACAACTTGGAGTTACGCAGGTGACTCAGTTGAACTGCGAACCTACAGGGGATTTTGCTCATAATCCTGAGCCTCTGAAGGAGCACCTGACTGAAATTCGTAATCTCATGCGTAAGGGACGTCACGACATTGGTTTCGTAGTGGATCCTGATGCAGACCGTCTTGCGCTGATTTGCGAAGATGGTACGATGTTTGGTGAGGAGAATACCCTCGTGGCTGTGGCCGACTATGTGCTTCAACATACTCCTGGTAATACTGTGAGCAATCTCTCTTCGACTCGCGGTCTTCGTGATGTGACCGAAAAGCATGGTTGCAACTACACTCCAGCTGCTGTGGGTGAAGTGAATGTGGTGACTAAGATGAAAGAAACTGGGGCTGTGATCGGCGGTGAAGGTAATGGTGGGGTCATCTATCCTGCGGCTCACTCAGGTCGTGATGCGTTAGTGGGTATTGCGCTTATCTTGACTCACCTTGCAAAACTTGGTTGCAAGACTTCAGAACTTCGTGATAGCCTACCTCAGTATTACATCTCTAAGAATCGCATTGATCTTTCACCTACTACCGATATTTTTGCTTTGCTTCAAAAGATTAAGGAAATCTATAAGAATGAGCAAATCACTGATATTGATGGTGTAAAAATTGATTTTGCGGATAAGTGGGTGCATCTTCGTAAGTCTAACACCGAACCTATCATTCGTGTTTATGCTGAAGCACATACTCGTGAAGAGGCTGATGCTTTGGCTCAACAAATCGTAGAACATGGTCTATACGATGACTCAACAATAAAATGTAGACATCGAAGATAATTATAGAGGGCGGATAATGTGTTGCAGCTACATCATTGTTGTGAAGGAATATGCAATCATTAGACTAATATCAACCATAGTGCTCTGTATTTCTAAATCTAGTCTTCGGTCTTAAATAAGTGTTGTCCCTCTGCCTCGCTTTGAGGGAGAGGGACAACTTCTTTAAAATTACCTTACTTCCAATCAAGGAATATTCAAACAACCATGAAGAAAAACCTTCTTCCTCTTGCAGCTTTGCTGCCACTCTGTGCTGCTGCTCAACAGCGGTACAACATCGTCTATATCATGACAGACGACCATACAGCGCAAATGCTTTCGGCTTATGATAGTCGCAATATTCAGACACCTAATCTTGATCGTATAGCTCAGGATGGGGTGAAGTTTACGCGTTCCTTCGTGGCTAATTCGCTCAGTGGGCCTTCTCGCGCCTGTATGCTCACTGGTAAGCACTCACATAAAAATGGATTTACTAATAATGAGCATGGTATCTTCGATGGAGAACAGCAAACAATGCCTAAGCTACTGCAAAAAGCTGGGTATCAAACGTCCATCGTGGGAAAGTGGCATCTGGTAAGTCGTCCTACGGGCTTTGATCACTGGGATATTTTGCCCGGACAGGGTAATTATTATGATCCTGACTTTTATAATGAAAAAGGATCGTACAAAGTAAAAGGTTATCTTACAAACATTGTAACTGACAAGGCTATACATTGGCTAGATGAGGAGCGTGATCCCAATAAGCCCTTCGCACTCTTTGTGCATCACAAGGCTTGTCACCGCGACTGGTTGCCAGAACTCAAGTATCTCCATGAGTATGAGGATATGAATTTCCCTCTTCCTGCCAACTTCTATGATGATTATGCTGGTCGTGAGGCTGCTGGTAAGACAGAGATGGAAATTGGCAAACACATGACGCTCGACTATGATTGCAAAATCATGCCCAGAGATGGCAAAGGATCTCATTTGTTGCCTTCTTATTTAGGTTTCCTTGATCGTCTCAATACGCAAGATCGCGCTAAGTATGATTATTTCTACGATAGTATCAGTGTTGATTTTCATAAGCGCAACCTTACAGGAAAAGCTCTCGTAGAGTATAAATTCCAACGCTATATGCGTGACTATGCTAAGGTGGTGAAGTCTCTCGATGACAATGTAGGACGCTTGCTAGATCATCTCAAAGCTAAAGGTTTGTTGGATAATACACTAGTGGTCTATACTTCCGATCAAGGGTTCTATATGGGGGAACACGGCTGGTTTGATAAGCGATTCATGTATGAGGAGTCTTTGAATACGCCTCTGCTCATGCATCTGCCGAAAGGACTATCAGCTCGTGGTGAAATCAATGAAATGGTACAGAATATTGACTACGCGCCTACTTTCTTAGAACTCGCAGGAGCTGCTATTCCTAATGATATCCAAGGTGTCTCTCTCGTTCCTTTGCTGAAAGGACAGCATCCTAAAAACTGGCGCAAGAGTGTGTATTATCATTTCTATGAATTCCCTGCAGAGCATAGCGTGCGACGTCATTATGGGGTGAGAGGTGAACGGTATAAGCTCATGCACTTCTACAATGATAATGATGCATGGGAACTCTATGACCTCCAAAATGATCCTACTGAGATGCATAATCTTTATGGGGATCCTAAAATGAAGAACGTAACAAAGCAAATGAAAAAGGAATTGCTTCGTTTGCAAAAACAGTATGATGACAGCATCCGATTTCAGCAGAAGCTCTAATCGAGAGTTGAAATAATATGAAAGGTGACACAAAGCTTCTTGGCTTTGTGTCACCTTTTAACTTAAGTGTGTTTGAGATGATAGCTTTAATGCTGCTTAGAAGGTGGAAGGCGTGTTGTGAGTAGGGCAAGGGCTAGATGCCAATGAAGAGCCTTTTCTTTCTGCTGATGCCAGATTTGAGTTTTGAGGTCTTGTGTAGCATTGTATTTTAAGAGAGTCTTATATCATTTAGAGGGCCTCTGAAAAGTGTTGCTTCTATTTTCATGTTGAATGTCTAGTATCCGATAAAGAGCGTTTTTGGACTTAATTTCTAGAAAAAAGCTTTTAGATACTTCTTGAAATGCTTGGTTAAGTCGTCAGAAAAATGCTATCTTTGCCTCGTTCGTGTAGAAATGGGCTTTTGGGCTCTAGATGATTGAGTTAGAGGCTAAATATTTTCTCCGAATGCATGTGTAACCCCAAAAAGAAAGGAACACAGTGAAATCTAAACATCTTATCGCCTCGATTGCTGTTGTGCTGACTGGATGGTTGGCATCTTCGCAAATAAATGGTGTACAAGCGAAATATGAGCAGGATGTTGCTGACTATGAAGCTGTAGTAGCTGGAGATACTCTACCGCTACAAGCTAGAATGGAGAAAGCTAGTCCACGTCAGAGCATTATAGATTTATCTAGGGCTATTCAGCATTTCCGTAAGGAGAATTTGGCTGTGAGTGCTCCTGTAGATAATGCTAAAGCTGGTGATTCTCAAAGTATCGTAGATCGTCTGCTCAATACAGCTTATAGTTATTTGGGTGTGCGTTATCGTAGTGGACAAAGTGGCCCTAATGGCTTTGATTGCAGTGGGTTTACAAGCTTCGTGTACAAACAGAATAACCTTAGCCTAACTCGTTCTTCTCGTAGTCAATTTACTGAAGGTGAGCCTATCGCTGTAGTGAGTGATCTTCGAAAGGGTGACCTCGTTTTTGGCGGTCGTGGCCGTCGTGGTGGCGTGGGACACGTAGGTATTGTGACTGAAGTGAATCATGAAGCTGGAAGTTTTAAGTTTATTCATGCCAGCATTTCATCAGGTATTAAAGTAGATTCTTCTACCGATGCGTATTATAGTCGCCGCTATGTCGGAGCGCGTCGTATTGTTCAATAATTATCAATAACTTCTTACTAAGCATAGCGAATAGAGCATGCTTGGAAATATAGAAAGGAGGGTTCGTTCTTAAATATGAGGTCTTTACAGTATCGTGGTTAGATAGTTATTGTGTTAATATCTTGCTGGCGTACTGTTAGATATTCTTCATATCTTTACAATCATCATTCATTTAAAGTTGTTTTATGCTTGTTTTGCCGTGTGATACGAACAAAACTAGCTAATTCTGAGTCAAAGTAATAAAAACTCCAGCGAGAAAGTTTCGTAACTCAGAAATAATCTGTACATTTGCACCCCGTAACTTGTGCAAATCATAAAATCAATAATAATAATACACCACAACAATGATTGTAGTACCCGTTAAGGAAGGCGAAAACATTGAACGCGCCCTCAAGAAGTTTAAGAGAAAGTTTGAAAGAACTGGAGTAATCAAGGAACTCCGTCGTCGTCAGCAGTTCGATAAGCCCAGTGTTCGTAAGCGTTTGGCTATGGAACATGCAGTTTATGTGCAACAATTGCACCGCAACGAGGACTAATCCTCTTTTGCTTCTGTAAAATACGCGTTGTCTCAATTGGTGAGATGACGCGTTTCTTTATTTTACGCTGGCCTCTTAGCTCCTCTAGTTTCCCCTGTCTTAGTGATGTTTTTTAGAGGGTGAATCAGGCTTTGAAAGTTGTTGTTTTCGAGTCGGAGCTGAGGAAATGTTGATGAATATATTTGTCAAATACTTATTGTGATGTCCCAAATCGATGAAATGCTGCAGTGGATGAATGATTTTCTCCATTACATGCAGGCGCAACGAGGCTGTTCTCCGCGTACCCTAATTACTTACGAGATAGCCTTGAATGATGCTTGTCGCTTCTTGTCAGCCTTTTGTTCTTTCACGAGCTGGCGAGAGGTGAAGACAGAGCATGTGCGTCATTGGGTTGGTAATATGGCAGAGCGAAAGTATTCAGCTAATACAATCAATAAATCTCTTTCTGCTTTGCGGTCATTTTTTAAATACCTCCTGAGAGAAGAAAGAGTAGAAGTGGATCCAGCTCGTCTCGTTAAGAGTATGAAAAAGGGTAAGAGACTGCCTACTTTGTAAAGGAGAGTGAGATGGATCGGTTGTTCGAGTATTATCCTTTCTCAGATGATTATGTTGGTTGTCGTGATAGAACGTTGCTCTTGTTGCTGTATCACACTGGTTTGCGCGCATCAGAGTTGCTTGCGCTTTGCCCGTGCGATGTAGATTTGCAAAAGAAACAACTGCGTATTACAGGAAAAGGGAATAAACAGCGTATGGTTCCTTTTGGTGAGGAACTTTCGGAGGCTTTGGTGGTCTATCTTGAAGAGCGATCACTTTATTTTTCTGATACTCCTCATGTTTCACAATTGTTTCTCAATTTGCAGGGGGGAGCCTATACTTATGCGTCCTTGCGCAAAATGGTGCATCAGACTTTGTCTGCGGTTACCACGCAAACTAAGAAAACGCCGCACGTGTTGAGACATAGTTTTGCAACGGCTATGCTTGCGAATGGAGCTAGGCTAGAAGCTATTCAGCAACTGCTTGGTCATGAGAGTGTTGCTACTACCGCAATTTATACCCATACTACATTGGCGGAGTTGAAACAGCAGTATGCACAGGCGCATCCGCGTCGTGATCAGTCACGATGATGTGGTTGTAAAGTTGCAGGGGTAGAAAAAGTGATGGAAAAGTTTGGCAGTTTACGAGAAAGTTGTTATATTCGCTGATGAAGAAAGAGGTAATCCTACTTACCTATCTAAGATCTAAGTCCATTCACCTATAAAGAAAAGGAGGACACCATGGAATTCAAACTTAAGACAAATAAGTTTACGGCCACTGATAAGCTCGTGGCGTATGTAGAGAAAAAAGTTGCAAAACTCGAAAAGCATGATGCTGTGCAGCGAGTGGAGTTGACTCTCGAGGTTGTGAAGCCCGAAACATCAAAGAACAAAGAGGCTCGTCTCAATGTTGTTGTTGCGGGGCGTACCATTCATGCAGAGAAGATAGCCGATACGTTTGAAGAGGCCGTGGATCTTTGTGTTGATGTGGCTCGTCGTGAGTTGGCAGAAAACAAGGAAAATCATAGCTGATGCGAAAAAAAATCGCAGAAAAATTTGTAGGTTTCAAATTTATGCCTACCTTTGCACTCGAAATCGGGATGGCACTCCGATGAGCGTTTGTAATCTTGATTTCGACTGGGTAGTTACCAGAGTGGCCAAATGGGGCAGACTGTAAATCTGCTGGCTTACGCCTTCGGTGGTTCGAATCCATCACTACCCACTCCTGTTTAAATAGGTCCTGCGGAAATAGCTCAATTGATAGAGCACTAGCCTTCCAAGCTGGGGGTTGCGGGTTTGAGCCCCGTTTTCCGCTCTAATATAAGAGAATGCTGTTATAGCTCAGCGGTAGAGCACTTCCTTGGTAAGGAAGAGGTCGTGAGTTCAAGTCTCACTAACAGCTCTCTAGAGTGAGATTGGGGAGGGTTCTGCTCTTTTTCTCCAGTCTTTTTCAGTATCTGATTTCTAACAATCTAACAATAACTACAATGGCAAAAGAACATTTCGAGCGTACCAAGCCGCACGTGAACATTGGTACTATCGGTCACGTTGACCACGGTAAGACTACTCTTACTGCTGCTATCACTAAGGTGCTTGCTGATGCTGGTCTTTCTGAAGCTAAGTCTTTCGACCAAAATCGACAACGCTCCTGAAGAAAAAGGAACGTGGTATCACTATTAACACTGCTCACGTTGAATACGAAACTGCGAAGCGTCACTACGCACACGTAGACTGCCCAGGTCACGCCGACTATGTGAAGAACATGGTAACTGGTGCTGCGCAAATGGACGGTGCTATCATTGTAGTTGCTGCAACTGACGGTCCTATGCCTCAGACTCGTGAGCACATCCTCCTTGCTCGTCAGGTAAACGTTCCCCGTCTCGTTGTATTCCTCAACAAGTGCGACCTCGTTGAAGACGAAGAAATGCTCGAGCTCGTTGAAATGGATATGCAAGACCTCCTCAGTCAATACGAATTCGAAGAAGATACTCCTATCATCCGTGGTACTGCACTCGGTGCACTCAATGGTGATCCTAAGGGTGTTGAAAGCGTAATGAACCTCATGAACGCTGTTGACGAATGGATTCAAGAACCTCCTCGCGATCGCGATAAACCCTTCTTGATGCCTGTTGAAGACGTGTTCTCTATCACTGGTCGTGGTACTGTTGCTACAGGTCGTGTAGAAACTGGTATCGTTAAGGTTGAGTGACGAAGTTCAAATCCTCGGTCTCGGTGAAGACAAGGAGTCTGTTGTGACTGGTGTGGAAATGTTCCGCAAGCTCCTCGATCAAGGTGAAGCTGGTGACAACGTTGGTCTCCTCCTCCGTGGTATCGACAAGCAAGAAATTAAGCGTGGTATGGTTATCACCCACCCCGGTGTTATCAAACCCCACACTACTTTCAAGGCTTCTATCTACGTCCTCAAGAAGGAAGAAGGTGGTCGTCACACTCCATTCGGTAACAAGTACCGTCCTCAGTTCTACCTCCGTACCATGGACTGCACCGGTGAGATCCTTCTCCCCGAAGGCGTTGAAATGGTAATGCCTGGTGACAACGTGGAAATCACTGTACACCTCATCTACGCTGTAGCACTCAACGTAGGTCTCCGCTTCGCTATCCGCGAAGGTGGTCGCACAGTAGGTTCTGGTCAAATCACCGAAATCCTTGACTAATCCAAGTCTAGCATAGCTGACTTAGTCAAAATATACTAAGGTCTCCGGTTCTTCGGAGCTGGAGACCTTCCTACGGGAATAGCTCAGTTGGTAGAGCACTGGTCTCCAAAACCAGGTGTCGGGAGTTCGAGCCTCTCTTCCCGTGCAATAAAAAGAAAAATGAATCGGATTATCAAATACTGCAAAGATTCGTATTCAGAATTAGCGCATAATACCACTTGGCCCACACGCCGGGAGTTGACGCACAGCGCAATTGTAGTGCTCGTTGCTTCCATAATCATTGCAATTGTGGTCTTTGCGGAAGATTCGCTTTTTGAGACGATTATGAACTTTGTCTACCAACGAAATTAAACTCATCTTATGGCTGACGAAAAATTCAAATGGTACGTTATGCGTGCCGTAAGTGGAAAGGAAGCCAAGGTGAAGGAGTACATCGATGCTGAAATTAAAAATGGTCAGCTCGGTGGTTTCGTGGCGCAGGTAATGATCCCGACAGAGAAGGTTTACCAGATGCAAGGCTCTAAACGCGTTGTGAAGGAAAGAAACTATCTGCCGGGTTATGTTCTTGTAGAAGCACACCTGGTGGGCGAAATTGCTCATATCCTCAGAAGCACTCCCAACTGCCTTGGATTCCTAGGAGGAACGGATAATCCTGAACCTCTTCGTCCAAGTGAAGTAAATCGTATCCTCGGTAAAGCAGATGAACTCGAAACCGAACCGGCTGAGATGGTCATCCCTTACGAAGTAAACGATAGCGTGAAGGTGAAGGACGGTCCTTTCAGTGGATTCTCTGGTGTTGTCCAAGAAGTCAACAAAGAGAAAAAGACTGTTACGGTGTCCGTTATGGTGTTCGGCCGTGCACAACCGCTGACACTTGGTTTTATGCAAGTCGAGAAGGAATAATAGATTCGGTTACGCAAATCTTGCCCCTCTCAAACTCAATCATCAATAAGTATAATCACAATGGCAAAAGAAATTGCTGGACAAATCAAGCTCCAAATTAAAGGTGGTGCTGCGAATCCAAGTCCTCCCGTAGGTCCCGCTCTCGGTTCCAAGGGTATCAATATTATGGACTTCTGCAAGCAGTTCAACGCCCGTACTCAGGAGAAGGCTGGTAAGGTTCTTCCTGTTGTAATCACCTATTACACAGATAAGAGCTTCACTTTCATCGTAAAGACTCCTCCTGTGGCAATTCAATTGTTGGAAGCTGCCAAAAGAAGAGTGGTTCCGCTCAGCCCTAACCGTAATAAGATTGCTGAAATTACTTGGGATCAGGTTAAGGCTATTGCAGAAGATAAAATGCCCGACCTCAACTGCTTTACTGTTGAGGCTGCTATGCGCCTCGTTGCAGGAACTGCACGAAGCATGGGTATCACAGTTAAGGGTGACTTCCCCGCTTAATTTATAACAATCCAATTTCTGAACAATGAGTAAACTTACTAAAAATCAAAAGTTGGTAGCAGGGAAGGTTGAAGCAGGTAAAGCGTATTCACTCGCTGAAGCTTGCAGCTTGGTTAAGGAAATTACTACTACCAAGTTTGACGCATCCCTCGATATCGACGTTCGTCTCGGTGTAGACCCTCGTAAAGCTAACCAAATGGTTCGTGGCGTTGTTGCCCTTCCTCATGGCACTGGTAAGTCTGTACGTGTCCTCTGCCTTTGCACTCCTGATCAGGAAGCTGCTGCTAAGGAAGCTGGTGCTGACTACGTAGGTCTTGACGAGTATATTGAGAAAATCAAGGGTGGCTGGACTGACATCGATGTTATCATCACGATGCCTGCCATCATGGGTAAGATTGGTGCACTCGGCCGTGTTCTCGGTCCCCGTGGCCTCATGCCTAACCCCAAGAGTGGTACTGTAACCATGGACGTTGCTAAGGCTGTTCGCGAAGTTAAGTCTGGTAAGATCGACTTCAAGGTGGACAAGGCCGGTATCATTCACGCGTCTATCGGTAAGGTTTCATTTGATACAGAGAAAATGATTGGCAATGCCAAAGAGTTTATCTCTGCTATCATTAAGTTGAAGCCTGCTGCTGCTAAGGGTACATATGTAAAGAGTATTTATCTTTCTTCCACCATGAGCAAGGGTGTCAAGATTGACCCCAAGTCAGTTGAAGAAGCCTAATTTGTTATCGCATCATGAGAAAAGAAGATAAAGCCCTTATCATCGAGCGTCTCGGTGAACAACTTAAAGAATATGCACACTTCTACCTCGTTGACGTAACGGGTTTGAATGCAGAAGCAACGAGCAACTTGCGTCGCAAGTGCTTTGCTGAAGGCATCAAAATGGTAGTAGTTAAGAATACTCTTCTCGAAAAAGACTTTCGATAAGGCAGAGGTAGACTATAGCCCTCTCGTTCCTGTACTTAAAGGTACGACAGCTGTAATGTTCTGCAATACTGCAAATGTTCCTGCTAAAGCTTATTAAAGAAGCTGGTAAGGCAACAGGTATTCCTGCACTCAAGGCTGCTTACGCAGAAGAAGGTTTCTATGTAGGTGCTAACCAACTCGATGCTCTTTTGCGCAATCAAGAGCAAGAACGAAGTTATCGCAGAGGTTATCACTCTTCTTCAAAGCCCCTGCAAAGAACGTTATTTCTGCACTCACCAGCGCAGGTTCTACTATTCACGGTGTGCTTGAAACCATCGGTAAGAAGAATGCTTAATTCTTGCGCTTAGCGAATTGCTGTAGCACAATTTAACTCACGTCTTTCTTACAGCTAAGTGAGGAATCACGATGTTAGGTGAAGATAGTGAGATTCCAATCAAAACTCAAATCAATAAATACATACAATTATGGCAGATATCAAAGCCCTTGCAGAAGAACTTGTAAATCTTACTGTAAAAGAAGTAAACGAACTTGCAACTGTCCTCAAGGAAGAGTACGGTATTGAACCCGCTGCTGCAGCTGTTGCTGTTGCTGCTCCTGGTGCAGCTGGTGCAGCTGCTGCTGAAGAGAAGAGCTCTTTCGATGTTGTTCTCAAGAGCGCAGGTGCTGCTAAGCTCCAAGTAGTTAAGGCAGTTAAGGAAGCTTGTGGCCTCGGTTTGAAGGAAGCTAAGGACCTCGTAGACGCTGTACCTAGCAAGGTTAAGGAAGGCGTAGGCAAGGAAGAAGCTGAAGCTCTCAAGAAGGCTCTCGAAGAAGCTGGTGCTGAAGTAGAACTTGCTTAATTCAAGTCCCACTTCCCACTAGGGAATATGGTTAAGGATCCTCTGGTAGAGGGTTCTTAACCTTTTTGTGTCTTAACGTGAACTACAGTTTACTTTGCTTTCTGTTTTAGTGCTCTTCATCTAGCACAATGAGAATTGCTGATAAACAGTAAGGTTTGAAAGACAAGGTCTCAAGTGGCTGATACCTACTTGAGGTCACCAATTATAATTTATAGATAAAGACTACAGAATGTCGCAAGTAATCAATAATCGTGTCAACTTCGCTTCGGTTAATAATCCGATGCCGTACCCCGATTTCCTCGACGTCCAGTTGAAATCATTTAAGGAGTTCCTTCAGTTGGATACCCCTTTTGAAAAGCGCAAGAACGATGGCTTGTATAAAGTATTTTGCAGAGAACTTCCCCATTGCAGATACTCGTAACAACTTCGTCCTTGAGTTTTTTTGGACTATTACATTGATGCTCCTCGTTATAGCATCGAAGAGTGCCTAGAACGTGGTCTCACCTATAGTGTACCTCTTCGCGCAAAACTCAAATTGTTCTGCACAGATCCAGATCATGAAGAGTTTGAAACTGTAGAACAAAGCGTATTCCTTGGTCCTATTCCTTATATGACTGAGAATGGTACGTTCATCATCAATGGTGCTGAGCGTGTAGTTGTTTCTCAGTTACATCGTTCTCCAGGTGTGTTCTTTGGTTCGAGCGTGCATGCTAACGGCTCTCAGCTTTATAGTGCGCGTATTATTCCTTTTAAAGGTAGCTGGATTGAATTTGCAACTGACATCAATAGTGTCATGTATGCATATATCGATCGTAAGAAGAAGCTGCCTGTAACGACTTTGCTTCGTGCCATCGGATATGCCAATGACAAGGACATTCTGTTGCTTTTTAATCTTGCAGAAGAAGTCAAGGTCAACAAGACCAATCTCAAGAAAGTTTTAGGTCGCAAAGTGGCAGGCCGTGTAGTTCGTACTTGGGTTGAAGACCTTGTTGATGAAGGCACTGGCGAGGTTGTATCTATTGAGCGTTCAGAGATCATTGTTGATCGCGAGACCACCTTGGATGAAGACAATATCGTTGATATCATCGAATCTGGTGTAGATACAATCCTGCTCCACCACGAAGAAGCATCTAATAGCGACTATTCTATCATTTTCAATACACTTCAGAAGGACGCTACAAACTCTGAGCGTGAAGCGGTGATGTACATCTATCGTCAGCTTCGTAACTCAGATCCAGCTGATGAAGCAAGCGCGCGCGAAGTCATCAACAATCTTTTCTTCTCAGAAAAGCGTTATGATTTAGGTGAAGTAGGTCGCTATCGTATCAATAAGAAGTTGGGACTCGACACGGACTTCGATGTTCGTGTATTGACACGTGAAGATATCATCGAGATTATCAAGTATCTTGTTGAACTCATCAATTCTAAGGCGCAAGTAGACGATATTGACCACCTGTCTAATCGTCGTGTTCGCACTGTGGGCGAGCAGCTCTCAAACCAGTTCTCTATTGGTTTGGCACGAATGAGCCGTACCATTCGCGAGCGTATGAATGTTCGTGATAACGAAGTCTTTACTCCCGTAGAACTCATCAACGCCAAGACCATTTCCAGTGTGATTAATTCGTTCTTCGGTACGAATGCCTTGTCACAGTTCATGGACCAAACCAACCCCTTGGCTGAAGTAACGCACAAACGTCGTCTCTCTGCACTTGGTCCTGGAGGATTGTCTCGTGAACGTGCGGGCTTCGAAGTTCGTGACGTACACTACACTCACTACGGTCGTCTTTGTCCTATTGAAAGCCCTGAAGGACCAAACATTGGTTTGATCTCTTCACTCTGCGTATATGCTAAAATCAATGACCTCGGCTTCATCGAACTCCTTATCGCATCATCGAAAATAGCGGTGAGAAGGATGCTGAAGGCAATGATATCTATAAAGTAAATCTTGACAACAGCACCGCAGTATATCTCAGTGCTGAGGAAGAAGAAGGCAAGATAATCGGTCAAGGTAACGCACCCTTGAACGAAGATGGTAGCTTCATTCGTAAGACTGTAAAGAGCCGTCAAGATGCCGACTATCCTGTTGTACCTCCTTCAGAAGTACAACTTATGGACGTAGCTCCTCAGCAGATTGCCTCTATCGCAGCAGCATTGATTCCTTTCTTGGAACATGATGATGCTCACCGTGCACTCATGGGATCCAACATGATGCGCCAAGCTGTACCTCTCATTCGTTCAGAAGCCCCAATCGTAGGTACTGGTATCGAGAAGCAAGTCTGCGAGAATAGCCGTACAATGATTACGGCAGAACGTGATGGAGTTATCGATTATGTAGATGCAACTAAGATTGTTATCACCTACGACCGCACAGAGGACGAGGAATTCGTAGCCTTCGAATCTGCTACCGTAGAATATAATATTCCTAAGTTCCCGCCGTACTAACTAAAAACATGACCATTGACCTTCGTCCCATCTGCGACAAAGGACAACGTGTCAAGGCAGGAGATATCCTTACAGAAGGTTATGCTACTGAAGATGGTGAACTCGCACTTGGTCGTAACCTCCTTGTAGCTTATATGCCTTGGAAGGGATACAACTATGAAGATGCTATCGTGCTCAACGAACGTATGGTGCGCGAAGACATCCTCACTTCTGTTCACGTCGATGAGTACTCCCTCGAAGTGCGCGAAACCAAGCGTGGTATGGAGCAACTCACCAACGACATCCCCAACGTGTCAGAAGATGCCACCAGGATCTCAGACGAGAACGGTATCGTTCGTGTCGGTGCTCGCATCGTTCCTGGTGACATCCTCATTGGTAAAATCACTCCTAAGGGTGAGAGCGATCCAACACCTGAAGAAAAGCTCCTCCGTGCTATCTTCGGTGAGAAAGCAGGTGATGTGAAAGATGCTTCTTTGAAAGCCAATCCTTCACTTTCAGGTGTTGTTATCAACAAGCGACTCTTCAGCCGCGTTCACAAGCTCTCTCGTGCTGAAAAGCTCAAGGATAAAGAGCGTCTTGAAAAGATCGATAGTAAGTTCGAAAGCGAAACCAACGATCTCAAGGGCATCATGCTTGATAAGCTCGTTGCGCTTACCAAGGACTTCACTTCTCTCGGTGTCAAAGACAACATCGGTGCTGAAGTTATCGCCAAGGGAGCTAAATTCTCCAAGAGCCTCTTTGCAACACTTGACTTTACAGCTCTCGAGTTAGAGAACTGGACTGGTGATGCTCGCATCGATGGCATGATTCGCGAACTTATCATCAACTATCTCCGCAAGTTTAATGAGATGGATGCTAAGCGCATGCGTGAGAAGTATGCCATCACCATCGGTGATGAACTTCCCAGTGGAATCATCCAGATGGCGAAGGTTTGCATTGCCAAGAAACGTAAGATTGGCGTAGGTGATAAGATGGCAGGTCGTCACGGTAACAAGGGTATTGTTTCCAAGATTGTACGCCAAGAAGACATGCCTTTCCTTGCAGATGGTACTCCTGTAGACATCGTGCTCAACCCCCTCGGTGTGCCTTCTCGTATGAACATCGGACAGGTGTTTGAAGCAGTACTTGGTTACGCTGGTAAGAAGCTCGGTCTCAAGTTTGCTACCCCCATCTTTGATGGTGCTCACCTCGAGGATCTTTGCGAATGGACAGACAAAGCAGGTCTTCCCCGCTACTGTGCAACGCAGCTCTACGATGGTGCAACCGGTGAAGAGTTCGACCAAAAGGCAACCGTAGGTGTCACCTACATGCTGAAGCTCGGTCACATGGTAGAAGATAAGATGCACGCACGTTCCATTGGACCATACTCTCTCATCACTCAACAACCTCTTGGTGGTAAAGCTCAATTTGGTGGTCAACGTTTCGGAGAGATGGAAGTCTGGGCAATCGAAGCCTTCGGTGCCAGCCACGTGCTTCAAGAAATCCTCACCATCAAGTCCGACGATGTCACTGGCCGTTCCAAGGCTTACGAAGCAATTGTTAAGGGAGATCCCATGCCAACTCCAGGCATCCCCGAATCTCTCAACGTATTGCTCCATGAGCTCCGTGGTCTCGGTCTCAGCATCTCGCTCGACTAATCACAAGCATCTTTCTCACCCACATATATTTCAGTTATGGCTTTCAAGACAGACAGAAAGATAAAAACTAACTTCACCAAGATTACCATAGGCTTGGCCTCTCCTGAAGAAATTCAGGAGAACTCCTATGGTGAAGTATTGAAACCCGAAACCATCAACTACCGCACATATAAGCCTGAACGCGATGGCCTCTTCTGCGAGCGCATCTTTGGTCCTACTAAAGACTACGAATGCCACTGTGGAAAGTATAAGCGTATCCGTTATAAAGGCATCGTCTGCGACCGTTGTGGTGTTGAAGTGACCGAGAAGAAGGTGCGTCGTGAGCGCGCTGGCCACATCCAGCTTGTAGTGCCTGTAGCACACATCTGGTATTTCCGTTCACTCCCCAACAAGATGGGCTATCTTTTGGGTATTCCCACAAAGAAGCTCGATCAAATCATTTACTACGAACGCTATGTAGTTGTTCAGCCAGGTGCCCTCGCCGATGAGTTCGCAGTAAATGATCTCCTCACCGAAGATGAGTACCTTGATGCTTTGGATAAGCTTCCTCGTGAGAATCAGTATCTCGAGGATACCGATCCCAATAAGTTCATTGCTAAGATGGGTGCAGAGGCTATTCTTGACCTCTTGCAACGCATCGATCTCGATAGCCTCTCTTACGAGCTCCGCGACCGCGCCAACAATGATGGTTCTGTAGCGAAGAAGAACGATGCACTCAAGCGTCTTCAAGTAGTAGAATCATTCCGCGCTTCCAAGGATCGTAACAAACCCGAGTGGATGATCATGAAGATTATCCCTGTTACACCTCCTGAGTTGCGTCCTCTCGTTCCACTCGATGGTGGCCGCTTCGCCACTTCCGACTTGAACGACCTCTATCGTCGCGTGCTCATTCGTAACAACCGCCTCAAGCGATTGCTCGAAATCAAGGCGCCTGAAGTCATCCTTCGCAACGAAAAGCGTATGCTTCAAGAAGCAGTGGACAGCCTTTTCGACAACAGCCGCAAGAGCAGTGCTGTGAAGAGCGAAAGCAATCGTCCCCTCAAGTCACTCTCTGACTCTTTGAAGGGTAAGCAAGGTCGCTTCCGTCAAAAACCTCCTCGGTAAGCGTGTCGACTACTCTGGTCGTTCGGTTATCGTTGTAGGCCCAGAGCTCAAGATGGGAGAATGCGGTCTTCCCAAACTCATGGCAGCAGAGCTTTATAAGCCTTTTGTCATCCGTAAGCTCATTGAGCGCGGCATCGTGAAGACTGTGAAGAGTGCAAAGAAGATAGTCGATCGTCGTGACCCCATCATCTGGGATATCCTCGAACTCGTCATGAAAGGACACCCTGTGTTCCTCAACCGTGCTCCATCACTTCACCGTCTCTCTATCCAGGCCTTCCAGCCTAAGATGATTGAGGGTAAAGCTATCCAGCTCCACCCCTTGGCATGTACTGCATTTAACGCCGACTTCGACGGTGACCAAATGGCAGTCCACCTCCCCCTCTCCAACGAAGCCATCTTGGAATCTCAGATGCTCATGTTGCAGAGTCACAACATCCTCAACCCCGCCAATGGAGCCCCAATCACCGTGCCTTCACAGGACATGGTGCTCGGTCTCTACTACATCTCCAAGCTCCGTCCTGGTGCTAAGGGTACAGGTCTCACCTTCTATGGTCCTGAGGAAGCCATCATCGCCTATAATGAAGGCAAGGTGGCTATGCACGCCCCTGTAAAGGTGTTGGTAGATGACATCAATGAGAATGGTCTTCCCATCCGTCACTTGGTAGAGACCTCTGTAGGTCGTGTCATTGTCAACGAAGTGATTCCTAGCGAAGTCGGATTTGTCAATACTATCATCTCTAAGAAGTCTCTCCGTGACATCATTACCAAGGTTATCAAGAGTGTCGGTATGACTCGCGCTTGCGAGTTCCTCGACGGTATCAAGAACCTCGGTTATCGCAAGGCATACGAAGGTGGACTTTCGTTCAACCTCGACGACATCATCATTCCTAAGGAAAAGGCTGAGATTGTTAAGTCTGGTAACGATCGCATCGAGCAAATCATGGGTGACTATGGTATGGGTTTCATCACCGACAACGAGCGTTACAACCAAGTTATTGACACTTGGACGAAGGTGAACAGCGACATCAAGAGCACCCTCATGAAGCAATGACTGAAGCCGACCAAGGTTTCAACGCTGTGTTCATGATGCTTGACTCTGGTGCTCGTGGTAGTGCCGATCAGATTGCACAGCTCGCAGGTATGCGTGGTTTGATGGCTAAGCCCCAAAAGGCAGGTGCCGACACACGTTCTACGATTGAAAACCCCATCCTTTCTAACTTTAAGGAAGGTATGTCCGTGTTGGAGTACTTTATCTCTACCCACGGTGCGCGTAAGGGTCTTGCGGATACCGCTTTGAAGACTGCCGACGCAGGTTACCTCACTCGTCGTCTTGTAGACGTGTCGCACGACGTCATCATCAACGAGGAAGACTGCGGCACACTCCGTGGACTCGTTTGCAGCGCGTTGAAGAATGGTGAAGAAATCGTTTCTTCTCTCTCAGAGCGTATCCTCGGTCGTGTGTCTGTTCACGACATCGCACATCCCGAAGATGGTCATATCCTCGTGCACAGTGGCGAAGAAATCACTGAAGCCATCGCAGCGGCTATTGAGGCAGCAGGTATCGAAGAAGTGGAAATCCGTTCCGTTCTCACTTGCGAAAGCCGTCATGGTGTCTGCATGAAGTGTTATGGTCGCAACCTTTCTACCTCTAAGATGGTACAGAAGGGTGAAGCTGTTGGTGTGATCGCTGCACAATCTATCGGTGAACCTGGTACACAGCTTACGCTCCGTACGTTCCACGCCGGTGGTATCGCTGGTGGTGCAGCTGCTAACGCAACTATCGTAGCCAAGAGCGATTGCCGCGTAGAGTTTGACGAACTCCGCACCGTAGACGTTATGGGCGATGATGGCACCCCAGGCAAGGTGGTAGTGTCTCGACTCACCGAAGCTCGTTTCATCAACGAAAACACTGGTATCGTTCTCTCCACTCAGAATGTGCCTTATGGTTCACAACTCTTCGTTAACGATGGCCAAAGCCTCACCAAGGGCACCATGGTTGCTAAGTGGGATCCATTTAATGCAGTCATCGTTACAGAAGTGGCAGGTCGCATCGTCTTTGAAGATGTGCGTGAAGGTGTCACCTATCGTGTTGAAGAAGACGAAGCAACTGGTCTCCGTGAACGTATCATCATCGAATCAAAGGAACGTGGCGTAGTGCCTACTGCTCACATTGTGAGCGAGAGTGGCGAAACCCTCCGCACTTACAACTTCCCCATCAATGGTCACTTGGCAGTCGAAGACCAACAAGTGCTTAAGGCGGGTGATGTAATCGTTAAGATTCCTCGCGTTGTAGGTTCTGCAGGCGACATCACGGGTGGTCTGCCTCGTGTGACTGAGCTCTTCGAGGCGCGCAATCCATCTAACCCTGCTGTTGTTTCCGAAATTGATGGTGAAGTCACCATGGGAAGCATCAAGCGTGGTAATCGTGAAGTCATCGTAACGTCTAAGCTCGGAGAAATCAAGAAGTATCTTGTGCCCCTCTCTAAGCAACTCCTCGTACAGGAGAATGACTACGTTCGCGCTGGTACTCCTCTCTCTGATGGTAGCATCACTCCTGGTGACATCCTTGCCATCCAAGGTCCTACCGCCGTTCAGGAATACATTGTTAACGAGGTGCAAGACGTTTATCGTTTGCAAGGTGTAAAGATCAACGACAAACACTTCGAAGTCATCGTACGTCAGATGATGCGCAAGGTGCAGATCAACGAAGCTGGCGACACCCGCTTCCTCGAATCTCAAATCGTCGACAAGAACGATTTCGCAGAAGAGAACGATCGCATCTGGGGTAAGAAAGTCGTTGTAGACGAAGGTGATTCTGAGACAATGAAGAAGGGTATGATTGTAACGGCTCGTAAGCTCCGTGATGAAAACTCACAGCTCAAACGCCGTGACCTCAAGCCCGTTGTAGTCCGCGATGCAGTACCTGCCACTTCTACTCAGATTCTGCAAGGTATCACACGTGCTGCTCTTCAAACCAAGTCCTTCATGTCAGCTGCATCCTTCCAAGAAACCACTAAGGTGCTCAACGAAGCTGCAATCTCTGGTAAGACAGACTACCTCGAAGGTATGAAGGAAAACGTGATCTGCGGTCACCTCATTCCTGCTGGTACTGGTCTTCGCGAGTTCAACCGCATCGTTGTGGGTGACATGGACGACTACCAAACCTCTGAAGAGAAGTCTGAAGACTAATATTTCTCACATATCGCCCCATGGTGGGCTATACTTTCCGACACTCCCCACTGAGTTCTCCACTTGGTGGGGAGTGTTTTAGTTTCCCTCCTTCTATGGGTTACACTTCAAGCTCTTTCGATTAAGGTATCTTGGCTCACATGAATCCTTATCTACTATTTCGCAGCAGTCTACTCGTTGACAGTAACAGGCGAAGTGTGATAGTTTACCCATAGACGATAATCTCTAATGATGTCCCTTTATAACCAACTTACCACAATATGACCCTTTCTCCTCAACGTGACCCTATGGGACAAGCCGTTCTTGACTATTTGCAGAATGGGCAGGCAGAAGCCATTGCGGTACACTCCACCATATTTGATGATGATGAAATCCCCGTGTCGCATCTTTTTCGTACGCCAGCTGAAATGCCACCATTAGAGCGTGCAGCACTCGGTTATGCTCGTGGTCGAGTGCTCGATGTCGGAGCTGGAGCAGGGTGTCATGCTCTAGCCCTTCAAACCCAAGGGCTTGAGGTCGTCTCCATAGACGTAAGCCCCGGATGCGTAGAAGCCATGCGCCAACGAGGATTGCGACAAGTGCATCTGGCCGACTTTTTCACCGATGAGTTTGGCAAAGATTATGATACGATTCTCATGCTCATGAATGGACTGGGCATCTGTGGAGGACTCAACGAACTCCCCGCCTTTTTCGCACGTTTAGATCAATTGCTCGCCCCTGGTGGTAGTGTCATCACCGATGCTTGCGACCTTTCTTACATCTACGAAGACGAAGATGGTTTTCTCGACCTCACAGGGGTGGAAGGCTATTATGGTGAGGTAGATTATCGCATGAGCTATAAGACGGTGCAAGGTGATCCCTTCAATTGGCTCTACATAGATCGTGAAACACTGGTGGCAGCAGCTGCGCGCCATGGTTATAGCGTGGAAGTGCTGCGCGAAGATGCTGACAGCACTGCCTATTTGGCACGCATCACGAAGAGTTGAGGGCAAGTCCTCAGGTGAGGAGGTATATGGTATCGGCATAATGCCGTGAAAGAAGATAGAGTGGGGGAGCGCGGCTTCCTCACTTTTTTGTGAGTTGTGTTTTATCCATTGCTCCCTATAAGTATATGGGTAGATATGTAGGCAAAGAGTGAAAAATCCGCAGAAATCTGCACTATTTTCTTTGGATAGTAACTAAAATGATATGCGCACTTTTCAAAATCGTTAGTTATCGAGTGATAGGTGCTAGATGATAAGTTTTGTTTACAACTAGCTTTATCATTGTCAGTGCACACTTCATCGGCGGTCGCAAAGTGATAGAGATTTTAGGGTGTTTTCGGCAACCGATTTTCTCACGCATGCGCGCGACGCGCGCACCTTCCCTGGGAATTTGAGTAATTTGCTTTCACAACCTTCACAATGGCCTATATGTTTGCTTAAAATGAGACCTCATTCAGGGAGCAAATCCGAACTTCAACTGTGTAGAGATAGCTGCCCAATCCCACCCCAAGAAGCAATAATGTTAAAATATGTCCGAAAATGGAGTGTTACTGATTGAATATGAATTTGTTATGATGAGTTTTGTGAAGGTTGTGAAAGCAAAAAGGCGCAAATTGCTGTAATGCGTGCGCGCATGTGCGCGTGAGAAGAGAGTTGTAGGTGTTTTTAACATAATGAGAGTGACAGCTTTCGGTTAGGGTCTCATCCGTCTGTCTTTTTATGTACGGCGTTAAGAGCACCTTATCATCCTCTGTTGTTTCTAAAGTCGTCTCCGATTTCTATTAAATAGTCTCTGAGAAGTTTTCTATTTTCTCCGAGATACTTTGGGTATTCTCCACGATTATTTCTTGACTCTCTGAGTTTTTTTGAAATAACTCAGAGATAATCCTCTCTTTCTTTTTCCATCAGAGTTGCTCAGGTAGTCTTGACCTTTTGTTGCAGGCCCATAGAAGATGCTTTATAGTAAGCTAAGAGAGGAAATTGTGCGCGTGTCGGTTCTGAAAAATATCTTGGTGAGTTAATAGGGTGCAGACAAGCGCATTGTCAGTAAAAATCCCACTCATCTTGCGATGGGTGGGAACTATTTCCGTGCTTTTAGCACTAAGCTGAGTCAGTCGAAACAGCTCATTATGCGTTACCTTCGGGCAGACCGAAAGGAGTAGCAGTACGGCCGATACCTTCGGGCGATTGAGCACCTTCAGGAGCACCGCCAAGTTGGATAGTGCCAAATTGTTGTTCAAAGTTCACCACATTCTCTTGGAGAGCGAAAAGCAAACGCTTAGCACTTTCGGGAGAGGATTTGACGGTTGTTCACGCGAGCTTGGGGCAGACCAGGGAGGGCAGCAACGAAGTCGATTACGAACTCTTGGTTGCTGTGGTTGATGATTGCCAAGTTGCTGTGAGTTGCCGTTGGCTACTTCTGGAGTCAGCTCGATTTGGAGCTGTTGAGGAGCTTGTTCTTGTGCCATAATAAGGTCAAGTTATTTGAATGATAAATGTGAATTGCGTGAGAGTGGAGATACCCAGAGATTGAGCCACATGATTTGCAACATCTTATTGCTCTGCGAAAAATAAGTGCAATTAATGTGCCAAGTAGCTAAAAGTGTGGTTGTAATATGAAACTTTCGTAGAAGAATAGCTGAAGAGAAGCTAAAGGTCACACTTTACCCCCTCACAGGTCGCAAGAAAGTAAAAAGTGCTACTTGTCATTGAACAGATCGTTTCCTGTCATCTTTCATTTTCTTGTTGCCTCTTTTCTCTCGCTCATACTCAACGTAGCTCGCTACGTCTTCGAGCCAGCGATAAACCATCTGCTCAACAATCTAATAAAATTTGTCCAGGCTCTAAAGCCCTTTTCGGGTTTAACGATATAGTGGACAAAGGCTCATATCACAGCACATCCATTAGCAAAATATAGCACTAACGGCCGAAATACACAAACGATGGAGAAGAAATTTCAGTGATAATTTGGAATTCTCTCAATTTGCCTGTAATTTTGCAATTGAGGAATTGTGTCACTTCAATAATATAGAAGATGATGAGTTGTCCTCTAGCGAGATGGGATGAGCATTTTAAATTCATTCTTTGTTTAGTAAGTAGGGATACTGCAACTCCATTGAATGATTGTAGAAGTGTATCAAGTGTACTCTTTGTTACATGCCAATATCTCATACTCTTTTTTCAATTTGTGCCTTACTCAAAAAGGCTTTTTATATTGATTTTACTACATGAAAAGACTTCTATTTACATGCCTTGCTGCAACAACTTTATTTACAGCTCGCGCGCAGTATACTGCTTTTTCCTAAGTTTTCGGACAATTGGTCGGCCACTGTTGCAGGCGGCATCGTTCATCCTATGGTCTACGAGCCCGAAGCTCAATTGCTCACCCATACCCTTACGATAGGAGCAAAGAAGCAATTGTCCTCTGCTTTTGCGCTTGGATTTGATTTAGATTACATTTCCTGGAATAGTAAACTCCCACGAACGCGTTATGAGCGAACCCAGCTACACCTTGTGGGTAGTGTGAATTTGGGGAATCTATTTTATGGCTATGAAGGCAAACCTAAATCTTTCGAGGTTGAAGCCAAAGCCTCTGCTGGTTGGGGACATATATTTAATCTTTCACGACGCAATGGTGCAGACGCTAATTATTTAGTGAGTAAATTTGGAGTAGATTTTACTTACAATTTTGGCTCAAGACGTAGATGGGGAATTGGTGTGCGTCCAGGTGTACGTTTTGATTTACGCAATGATGGAAAGTCTGATTATGAGAACTTTAATGCTAACCGCGCTGAGTTTGATATCTCGTTAGGCCTGACATATCGTTTTGGAGCACGTAAGCAACCCTCAATTTTTGAGCCACCTGTCACTGTGTCTGCTAGTCAGCATGATGATTTGCTTGAAGCCATGCGTTTTCTCCACAAAGACGTTGCAGACCGTGATGCGACAATCTCTCAGCAAAATCAGCGGATTGCACAGCTAGAAGCGCAGCTGGCTCAGCGTGTAGCGGCTGCTACTACCACGGCTCCTAAGGTGAGTCGCCAACTTGAGACAGTGATTAGTTTTGGAGCTGGTCGCATGGTGGTTGATGCTCCCCAGTATCCCAATGTGGAGCGAGTGGCGATTTATTTGAACAAGCATCCCCGAGCCCGAGTAGTAGTGCGTGGTTATGCTTCCCCCAATGGTAATTTTGCAACTAATAAGCGTATAGCACAATTGCGTGCTGAAGCTGTCAAGAATTTGCTCATCGCACAGTATGGCATCTCGAAGGATCGTATTGATGCTGCTGGACAAGGTGTGGGTGATTTATTTCTGGAACCCGAATGGAACAGTGTTGCAATATGCACCATTGTTGATTGATGTGTATGTATAACTACTCTAGAAGCGCATTTTGTCTCTAGTCATCCCCCTCTTCCCTCTTTAGGGGCTTTAGGCTGCGTATATCGAGAGAAGCGAAAACGATCATAGTCTCAGTGGCGAGGCGTGTTGACGAAGGAAATATATAAAGATGTAACGCTATTTTTGTGGCATAAGTTTACTGTTCGTCCATGATAATCGTATGGTGATGTGATTATTAAGAAGGACAAAGTATGCTGCGCATGTCAATGGAAGTACGAAACCTTTAGCTTTTCCTTCGTTTTTGATACTTCTTATAAAACTGTGTTAAGAACTAATAGGAATATAGCAGGAGAACTCTTTTGCTATAAAACTATGTATAGTGTAAAAATAGCTCTTAGCTCTTGCATGTAAGTGAGAACGGTGAGTTTAAGTAGTGCTGTTGAATGATGCCCACAAAAGATTAAGAGTATGTCATGACCTGCATGGTAGAGTGGGCGATAATCTTGAAAATAGCAGTACTCCACTCCTGAAAACCAGTTTTTTACAGATAACATGTAGAGAATGGCTTAGAAATTTTGCTATTCTCAGCAAAGTTGTTAACTTTGCAGTTGCAATATAACTTGTCGTTAATCTGCCATTTTATATTAGCAGAATGTAGGACGATTTGAAAAAGCTTATCTATCAATGAATAATTCTTTGGCCTTTTTATTCCTGTTGTGCACTTCACGCGCAAAGGCGACGTTGCAGACGTTAGTGGCGATGTTGCTCTTGGGTATGAGTGCTGTCAATATGCCTGTACAAGGAAAAGTGAACTCTGAGAAGGTGACTAGTAATTTGCACAATAGAGTAAAGCTGACTCGTGCAGTAACTGCAGGAACCCTCAATTTGTATTTGGCTCCAGAGTTGCCCTCTCGTGTAGAGCGTGAGCATTGGCCTATTGTGTTTATTACACGGACTAATGCAAATGGAGAAGAGTGCAAGAAATGCGCAATCTTTCGTTTCCAGAACAGTTTTCTATAGATATTGCTGCTGGTAAGAATGCGGTAAGTGTAGCTGGTGAAGATGGTCTTTGGACTGTTGATGCTAATAATGGGCAAGTTTCTGGTATAGAGCTGAATACGCCTTCCCTTCACTATCTCCAAATGTCGAACAATGAGCTTCGGACTGGGCAGTATTTCTGGTAGCTTTGCTCTACCAGCCGATTTTACCGAAGTTGGAGAAACTGGATGTATCTTATAATAAGTTGCTGAAGCTGAAGCTACAAATGGTGCTGCTTTTAAAAAACATGTGATTGCTGTAGTAATGGCCTTGTGAATGAGGACTACAGTATGTTGGGTAAGATTGTACAGCTCAATTTGCAGGGTAACCGTTTGGTTAATATTAAGGTGCCTCCTGTTTTTAATAATTGTGGAGAAATCTTTGATGTTAGTAGCTTGAGGAATAAAGATTTTAGGTCTATTTATGATGATGATTTATGAATGGTAACGAAGTCCATGTTCCTCATGAACTTTATGCTTGTGTAGATGGAGAACTCAATCTGTCTGTGAATAGACTAAAGATTTCTACTTTGCCTCCTGCTCCTAGAGGTTTGAAAGTTGGAGTGCTTGAGAAGGAAAATGCCTATGATGCTAAAGGTAATTATAAACGTCCTAAATATAATGTAGCTGCTCAACAGCGTTATGAATTTGATAAAACAGAATATCGTCTCAATGAGAATATAGACTTGAGTCGCGAAATGTCTGCTTTAGATCAAAATGGTACGGCCCGAAGAACTGAGATTTTTTGGTATAAAGAAATAGAGCCTTCTACTGATAAATATGTAAAGATTGACCCAAATAGCGGTGATTACGAGATTGATGCAACGGGGGTGACTCGCTTCAAGCGTGGTTTTGGACGAGATATGAAAATCTTTGCAGAGCTTATTAATACTGCATTTGAGAATCCTTTTAGAGATCCTACAGATCCTACTGCTGAAACTCTTCCGGCTGGTTTATCTAGCTTCGAGAAAGCAAACGCGGGAACGGACAATACTAATGGGTATACCTTTACGACGAAACAGCCTTCTGGCGTAAATTATCCTCTTCAATTAGCTGCAGAGAAAGATAGTGTAGGTATGATTGCGTATAAAGGCCAACAATTCTACTTGAAGTCTCAGATTGAAGATGCTTTAGATGGTGACCGTGACTGCGGTATCTATCGAAGCAATGTTATTACTTTGAAGGGTAACTATTGGTATGGTTTCGTAGACAACGATTGGAGTAAGGCTGAAAACTGGACGATGCGTTATGTTCCACTGACTACTCAAGCAGAGTATGATGCATTGGGAGGTGATAAGTCTGAGGCAGATGTAGAGTTTGCTATTAGTAATATCAATCAGTATGGTTCTGATGCTATTCGTGATCTTTACACGGATAAGGATCGCGTAGTGCATCGTTATATCAATAAAAAGAATTATACTCCTAAGTCTCTAGTGGTGCAGGCTGGACATCAGTTGAAAATTGTAAATGCTGCTTATGGAGCCTCTGGCTTCACTGGAGAGAATAATCCAGAGATGCTTCGAGTGAAAGCTGGAGGTGTTAATAAGGCTACTGGTACTCTGTTAGTTGCATCTAAGACTCCTGTAAAGGCAACTGTAGAACTCTTTGCACAGAGCTCTGAACAAGGAAGCGGTCTTCAACAGGCTAACTGGCAGTATTTCGGAGCTCCTGTGACTGGTAATTACAATAAGAAATCGAATGTATTTGGTTCTTCTCTAGTGCGCAAATACAATAGAGAGCTTTCTGTTGCGAATAGTGACGAAAAGTGGGAGGCTCTGAGTGATGACGACTTGATTGAACCTGGTAAGGGATACGAAGTCGCAACACCTACTCCTTCACGTTATGAATTCAAGGGTTCGCTAGTATACAAGAATACGACAGTGAATGGTAAGGATGCGTTTGAGTTTACGCTAGGTGGTGCTCCTGTAGGAAATAACTATAACGATATCAATATTCTTGCTAATCCTTTCACAGCGGCAATGAAAATTGATAAGATTCAGAAACAGAATAACCCTAATAATATTGTCGCAACCTATTATCTGTTTAATACAGGTTCTCGTCAGAATTGGCTAGCTCAAAAATGGAGCAAATGTCACTGGTAGTGCTGCTGGGCAATATACAGATGCTATCCCTGCTAATCTAGTTGGACATTTACCAGGTATGCCTACAGAAATTCCTTCGCTCAGCTCATTTGCTGTGCAAGCTAAGGGTGCTGCTTCTCTCTATTATCTCTATGATGATTTGATGAAAGTTGGGACCGCAAACAAGGCTCGTCGCATGGATGCTGCCTCGTGTAGCTTCTCTTGCTGTCGATGTGGCTTCAGAAAAGTCAATGGATAGACTCTGGCTCGTGGAGCATGAAGAGGCTACCGATAATTGATGATGGTTTGATGGTGAGAAGATGCTCACAGCAGGAGCTGCTCAACTCTATGTAGAAGGCGCACAAAACTTGCAAGTAAGCACTACAAATCACTTGACTCGAGCAAATCTGAGCTTCATCCCTGCTGATAAGGCAGAGCGTTACGAACTCAAATTCCATCTCGATGGCTTCAACGCTAGCGATGAGTTCGTAGCTTCTCGATAAGCGTACTGGTGCTGAGACGAAAATCAATGATGGTGATAAGTATTGCTTTTATAGCTGATCGCAATGATAAGCGTCAACGCTTCGCTATCTTCGCAAGGGAGCTTCATTGATAATGCAGCTCAAGCAGGTTTCATAGTGATGGTTGATGCAACTCGAAACATTGAGGTGCTCAACGAACAAGTGAGAGCGGAGAAGTGATTATTGTTGATGCTGCAGGTAAATCTCTTGCTCGATTCACACTTGCTGCTGGCGCACGCAAGAATGTTCAAGTGAATGTGCCTGGAGTTCTACGTGAAGGCTGAGAATACTCAAAGTCGCTTCTCTCAATCGGTTCTCGTTCCTTAATTTGAACAACTTCATTAGGGTGATAAATCAATAGCTAATGCGTGAGTGCTGACTCAGTTCTAGTGCTCACGCATTTTCTTGTATGTAAAGAAGTCTGCTGATGTGTCATTATTGTAAGGTCTACTCTTTAGAATAGATATAAAGCTACAGAAAATCATAGCAATATGAAGCAGTCTAATGTAATAAAAGGAGGTAATTTGTTGGCTGCGCCAGAAAAAAACGCTAACTTTGCACCTCAAAGGGCATAGTATGCACTTATGCCTAGTGAAAAAGCAGCGCTAGCTGCTTCTTAAAATCGCATCAAAATCAACAATATAAACAATTAAAACAAAACAAAATGCCTACTATTCAACAACTTGTGCGCAAGGGTCGTTCAGTAGCTGCCGAGCAATCTAAGTCTCCAGCATTGGAAAACTGCCCTCAGCGTCGTGGTGTTTGCGTACGTGTTTACACAACCACACCTAAGAAACCTAACTCTGCTATGCGTAAGGTAGCTCGTGTGCGCTTTGACCAATGGTAAGGAAGTTAACTCCCCACATCCCAGGTGAAGGTCACAACCTCAAGAGCACAGCATCGTTCTCGTGCGTGGTGGTCGTGTGAAAGACCTTCCTGGTGTGCGCTACCACATCGTTCGCGGTACTCTTGATACTGCTGGTGTAGCAAACCGTACTCAACGCCGCTCCAAGTATGGTGCGAAGCGTCCTAAGGCTGCTAAGAAATAATCAGCCCTAATTGATGGCACGAAGAGTAATCAGTTGTGGTTCGCGTTTAGTTAAGCCACAACGATGAAGGACTGCTTGATTCAGCGCAGCACTCGATGATATTCATACGTGGTGTTGCCGTAAGCTTTCAATTCGTGACCATTTATCGTATTTATTTTACAACAAAGTATTGGTTGGCAAAGGTTGAGTAAGCTCTTATCTGGTAGGACTCATTCTATATAGATGAGTGTACATGCCGAAAGATGCTGAAGACACATTGCAGCCTCTTACAAAAACCAAAAACAAAACTCATGCGTAAAGCAAAACCAAAGAAGCGCCTGATCCTTCCTGATCCCGTGTTTGGCGACCAAAAAGTGTCTAAGTTCGTAAACCACCTCATGTATGATGGTAAGAAGAACGTGAGCTACGAAATTTTCTACTCTGCTCTTAACCTCGTAGGCGAAAAGATGAGCGGTGAAGAAAAGAGCGCACTCGAAATCTGGAAGACTGCTCTCGATAAGGTTACTCCTCAAGTGGAAGTAAAGAGCCGCCGTATCGGTGGTGCTACTTTCCAAGTTCCTACTGAAATTCGTCCTGATCGTAAGGAGTCTGTATCCATGAAGAATCTCATCACTTTCGCTCGCAAGCGTGGTGGTAAGACTATGGCTGACAAGCTCGCTGCAGAAATCATGGACGCTTACAACGAACAAGGTGGTGCTTTCAAGCGTAAGGAAGAAATGCACCGTATGGCAGAAGCTAACCGCGCATTCGCACACTTCCGCTTCTAATTCAGCACATCGCACATTAGCATACATACAAAATGGCAAAGCAAGATCTCCATTTGACGCGTAACATCGGTATCATGGCGCACATCGATGCCGGTAAGACCACCACGTCTGAGCGTATCCTCTTCTACACTGGTAAGACGCACAAGATTGGTGAAGTGCACGAAGGCGGCGCAACCATGGACTGGATGGAACAAGAGCAAGAACGTGGTATCACTATCACTTCTGCTGCAACCACCGCTTTCTGGAACTTCCGCGGCACTCAATATAAGTTCAACCTCATTGACACTCCGGGACACGTAGACTTCACCGCTGAAGTAGAACGTTCACTCCGTGTGCTTGATGGTGCTGTCGCTACTTATTGCGCAGTAGGTGGTGTTGAACCTCAGTCTGAAACCGTATGGCGTCAGGCTGACAAGTACAACGTACCTCGTATCGGTTATGTGAACAAGATGGACCGTTCTGGTGCTAACTTCTTCGAAGTAGTGCGCCAAATGAAGGACGTCCTCGGTGCAACTCCTTGCGTTATCTCTGTGCCCATCGGTGCTGAAGAAAAGTTCAAGGGTATCGTTGACCTCATCCGCATGAAGGCTATTCTTTGGCACGATGAGACAATGGGTGCTGAATATGACGTAGAAGACATCCCCGCTGAACTCGTTGACGAATGCAACGAATGGCGCCAAAAGATGATCGAACTTGCTGCTGAGCAAGACGAAACTCTCATGGAGAAGTTCTTCGACGATCCTGATAGCCTAACAGAGGAAGAAGTGGTTGCTGCTATCCGTAAGGGTACACTCGCACTCGACATCGTTCCTATGACCTGCGGTTCTTCGTTCAAGAACAAGGGTGTACAAACTCTCCTCGACTACGTCGTAATGTTCCTCCCTTCTCCTCTTGATACTCCTGCTATCGAAGGTGTTAACCCCGATACAGGTGAAACCGAAGTTCGTGAGCCTTCTGAAGACGAAAAGACTTCTGCTCTCGCGTTTAAGATTGCTACTGACCCCTATGTAGGTCGTCTCACCTTCTTCCGCGTTTACTCTGGTAAGGTGGAAGCTGGTTCGTATGTATTCAACGTACGTTCTGGTAAGAAGGAGCGTGTTTCTCGCCTCTTCCAAATGCACTCTAACAAGCAGAACCCTGTTGAAGTGATTGGTGCTGGTGACATCGGCGCAGGTGTTGGTTTTAAGGATATCCGCACTGGTGACACCCTCGCTGAAGAAGGTGCTCCTATCGTTCTCGAATCTATGGACTTCCCCGATCCCGTTATCGGTATCGCAGTAGAGCCTAAGACTCAGAAGGATCTTGATAAGCTCTCTACCGGCCTTTCTAAGCTCGCTGAAGAAGACCCCACTTTCACTGTGAAGACTGACGAACAAAGCGGTCAAACTGTGATTTCTGGTATGGGTGAGCTTCACCTCGACATTATCATCGACCGTCTCCGTCGTGAGTTTAAGGTTGAGATTAACCAAGGTAAGCCCCAAGTAAACTACAAGGAAGCTATTACTAAGACTGTAAACCTCCGCGAAGTTTATAAGAAGCAATCTGGTGGTCGCGGTAAGTTCGCTGACATCATCGTTAACGTAGGTCCTGTAGATGAGGACTTCAAGGAAGGCGGTCTCCAGTTCGTGAACAAGGTAACTGGTGGTAACATTCCTAAGGAATTCATCCCCTCTGTACAGAAGGGCTTTGAGAACGCTATGAAGAGCGGTGTCCTCGGTGGCTTCCCTCTCGATAGCCTCAAGGTAGAACTCCTCGACGGTTCTTTCCACCCAGTGGACTCTGACCAACTTTCCTTCGAAATCGCTGCTATCCAAGCTTACAAGAACGCTTGCGCTCAAGCAGGTCCTGTGCTCATGGAGCCTATGATGAAGCTTGATGTTATCACTCCTGAAGAAAACATGGGTGATGTGATTGGTGACTTGAACAAGCGTCGTGGTCAAGTAGAAGGTATGGAGAATAGCCGTTCTGGTGCTCGCGTCGTTAAGGCTACTGTGCCCCTCGGTGAAATGTTCGGTTACGTGACTGCGCTCCGTACTATCACTTCAGGTCGTGCAACTTCTTCTATGCAGTACGATCACCACGCTCCTGTTTCTAGCGGTATTGCTAAGGCTGTACTCGAAGAAATGAAGGGTCGCGTAGATCTCATCAAATAATCTTTGATAGAGATTTTCCAATAAACAAAAACTTTCCGCGTTCGGCCGGTGGGATAGCGAACGACTCTTATCCCACCGTTGCCGATTCGGAGTAAATTCAATACAGCAATGAGTCAAAAAATTCGTATCAAGCTCAAGAGCTACGATCACACTCTCGTAGAAAAAGTCTGCAGAGAAGATTGTTTCTAACGTAAAAGCTACTGGCGCAATCGTTAGCGGTCCAATTCCTCTCCCCACTCGCAAGCGTATCATCACGGTGAACCGCTCTACCTTCGTTAACAAGAAGAGCCGCGAGCAATTTGAGGTTTCCACTTACAAGCGTCTCATCGACATCTACAGCTCTAACCCCAAGACTATCGATGCTCTTATGAAGCTCGAACTCCCTTGCGGTGTAGAAGTTGAAATCAAGGTGTAGTTTTACTCTTCAGCTTGTAACATTGAAGCAAATCCGTAGTTCCTTTGGAGCTACGGATTTTTTAGTTTATTGCAACACTCTGCTTTCTTAATTGTCTGTTTCCCTCTCTTGTTCCTCTCTTGTTCCTCTCTTGTTCCTCTCTTGTTCCTCTCACTTTCCTTTCTGTTCTTTCTCTGTATTCTTCTCCTTTCTGCTACCTATTATCGTTCTCCTTCTCCTTCCCTTTCTCCTTCCCTTTCTCCTTCCCTTTCTCCTTCCCTTTCTCCTTCCCTTTCATTCTTCTCTTGCCTTTCCTCTTCTCCTTCATCTTTTCTTCCTCTTTCCGCCTAAGAGCCCTGCGGTCTATTCCGCAGTATGTAGTGTCTGTAATTCATTACCATCCCAAAAAGGATGCCCATAGATGATCACACCCTTAGGAGTCTGGATTGTATGTGGATGTTATCTTCTAGGATTGTTATCTTCCGGAGAGCAGTGTTGTAAGCACAAATAAAGCGGGTGTATCAAATCATGATACACCCGCTTATATTTACGAATTTAGAAAGAAACAGTGCCGAGGTTGCGGTCGATGAGCAGACCGTCTACAGCTTTCAGGTTGAACTTACCTGCTTTTAGCTACGAACTTTTATGGTAAAGAGTTCAGGGTTACCATCTTCGAGCAAGAAGTTGTTACCGCGGTTGACAAATGTGGGATAGAGTGCCTTCTGTCCAGAAGTGTGCAAGCGGTCGTAGGTGAGGTTTACCATGTCCTTCATGCCTTTGAGTGTGATACCTTTGTATTCCAACTCATCAGCCTTGTAGGGAAGGCCGAAGGATAGAGCATTCACATAGTGGAGATCCTTACCAGAAACCTTAATTTCCACTACGTCTTTAGCCTTAAACGTCTTCACGTTGGGAGTCAACACGAGCTGTCCGCGCACCTTGTCAGAAGAGTTGCGCACACCGCCGTCGAGTTCCACACCTACGCAAGAGATATCGTAAGCATCAATCAAAACCGTTCTTGTTGATGTCGCCGATCGCTACATAGTCAAAGTCACCATCGCCGCGGCGCAAACCAGTGTAGTTCTATGTACGAAGTCAAGTCGTTTTCGTCCACGCGCTTGTCGCGGTTGATGTCCCCTTGCATCACACCTTCCGTACCAGGTCGACGATAAACATACATTTCACGACCAGAACCGAAGTTACCCACAGCATTTTCCACATTCAGTTTGATGTAGCGTGCCGCAGCACCGTCGCCGAACTTCATAGTTTTGGTCTTACCATCCTTTTCCCAGTTGAATGCAACAGGAGCAGACCAGTTTTGGCGGTCGGTAGAGAGTGAATACGAACCAGAGAGGATAGTACCATTGCCCGCATCTTCGCGAGGAATGTATTCAAAACGCTCTAATTGATTAACACTTCTCAAGTCCACAATCATATCAAAGGGAGTAGCTTGTTTGTTTCCCCATGAAGTGTGCCAAACCGTCTTCAAATCGCGATCGAAGAGTTTGTCTGTACCTTGTCCACCTTGGTTCTGTACAGATGTCGTAGCCTTCACACCCTTCACAGCCCATTCAAGAGGATCTTTCACTGTAGCCAGTTGGAAGTCTGTCCATTCACTTGCGCCATCAGCATTGACAGCGCGTACACGGAATGAATAGTTCGTGACAGGAGACAAATCATCGAAGAGATAGTTCAAATTGCGGATGGTAGAGTAGAGTTGGCCATCATATTCCACTTCGTAGTAGTCGGTATTTTTCCACGGCATCCCACGCAGGTTGGAGCGTGTACGCCTGAGCCTTACTCTGCTGCTTATTGAATCGAGGTGCTGCAAGTTTACCATGGTGCACGAGCTGGCGATTAGGCATCTTAAATTCAAAGCCTTTCACCATCACACTCACCGCATTTTCTGTCACATCAGTAGCAGCGAGCTTCACGAGCACCTGAGGATTCTTAAATACTTCGCCTACGCTCTCTTCGCCAGCACGAACCCAGCGGTTGAGATTCGGCTTAGCATCGAAGAACCACACGTTGGTGCCTTTTTCAAACTCTTCGCGAGAGTTCACTTGCGCCAGCTTCATCTTCGTTCCTCCCACAGTGGCCGTGAGTTTCTTAGGAGCCTTAGACACGTTGATGCGCAATTCTGTTTGTTGCATCTTGACAAATTCAGGAATCTTGCCGTGGTGCGGTCTATGTCGAACGTCAGCACCTGCTTCTTCACCGTAGTCTTCAGCGGCGTTTGGGCGTGCTTACCTTCAAGATAGGCTTGAGTCTTGCCATCGTCGTCATACAAGAAAGCGGTAGTGCCTTTTTCTGCGTAGATTTCAAAGATGCGAAGATCTTTCTTGATTTCAGCAGGCGTGTTGTTGGGGTTAGCCATAGGGATAATGGCATCAGCCTTCACCAGCACGGGGAGTTTCCAGAGCGGAGCATCAAAGTGGTTAACGATACGTCCGCCAGCATAGCAATCGCCAGTGAAATAATCCACCCAATTGCCCTTTGGGGAGGTAGATGCCATCGCGGCGATCATTACCTTCTTCGTCCGCTGCTGTGTTTTGGTAAACGGGAGCCACGAGGAACGCATCCCCATACATAAATTGATATTGCGTGCGCTTACCCAGCGTAAACTCGTTGGTTTCTTCCATCAAAACATGGGGCGAATCATCGGTTTGCCGTTCACAGCTTCCGCAGCTGCCGTGTAGGCATAAGGTAAGAGTTCGCTCTTGAGCTTTGAGATACCAGCGATTGAGTGCGATGCTCTTGCCACCGAGTGCATGAGGATATTTAGGATTGCTGCCCCAGCCGTCCATATTCAATTCCATGGGAGTGAAAGTCTTCCATTGAAATTCGCGCACATTCACGGGAATATTCTTACCCCCGAAGATACCGTCTACGTCGGAGGTGATGTTGGGTTGTCCAGAAAGTCCAGAACCGATGAAAGTAGGGATGTGGAAACGGATATATTCCCAGTCACCACCAGTTTGGTCACCGCTCCAAATACCCGCATAGCGTTGAGTGCCAGCCCATCCATCGAGGGAGATGATGAAGGGGCGCGCGTTGTTGCCATATTTAGGCATGATGCGACCCACGTCTGCCACGCCATTAAGACCGGAAGCTGTAGCCCCAGCCCACCCAGGCCACGTCAGTTTTGAGCACACGCACACCAGCAGTACCCACTTCTTTCACGATGTCGCGCTGAAGCAGAGCTTCGATGCTGTCTTTGGGATGGAGATCGCTTTGTGTCCACAGACCGATTTCCACACCCTTGCTGCGAGCATAGTCGCCAAATTGGCGGAGGTTCTCAATGTTGCCATCGAGGGTTGAGGTTTGTCCGTAGCCCGCACCATATCCATCGTTGGGGAGGAACCAACCTAAGGGCATATCATTGTTCAGATAGCGGTCGATCGCAGCACGTGCGGAGAACTGATAGTTGTTGAGTTCGCCATTCAAACTCTCCTTCACACCACCATTATCTTTCTGACTCTCGTTGTAAGTCTTGCCATCTTCCATCTTCATGAAGCCACGGCCGTCCTTCGCTTCTGTCCAGTAGTCGCGGTTGTAAGCATTGAGGTGACCTTGGTAGAATCCAAATTTAGGGAGCAACACAGGGTGACCAGTGAGTTGGTAGAAGCTGCTCAATAACGCTTCGGGGCGATCTGCCACCATGAAGAACACATCAAGATATTGCTCAGCGTGGCGTAATTTCACCACATTACCTTGCGTGTTGCCAAAGTCATAAAGCCCAGGCTTGAAAGTATGCCACATCATGCCGTAGCCCTTCGTGCTCCAGTAGAAAGGAGTGGGAGAGGCCACGCCACCATCCACCCAGTTATTCGTGTTTTCGATAGCAATCACTTGTCCGCGGTGAGAAAAACGACCATTCTGCACGCCACCACCATAGAAATATTCCCCGTCATGGTTAGCAAGAGTAAGATGTGTGCCGTCTTTATCAAACGTAGGAGCGGTGAGTGATTCGAACACCACATCTCCATTCGCCTTTTTCACCACAAAACCACCTGTGGCACGGTCGAACACGAGGGTCACGTGAGAAGTCATCACTGTGAAGTTTTTAGCATCGCCCTTCAATTCAAGAGACTTAACCCCACGACGAGGTTTTTCCACGAGGATGTCCGCAGCAGGAGTCGCTTCAGGGTTGTGAGGAGCGCGACCGGCAGGATCGAGATATAGGCGGAAGATGCCATTGCCGTAGAAGTCGAGTGTGATGCGCTGCTTCTGACTATTCATTAACTCTATGGTCGTGGCATTAATCTTGCGAGCAGAAAGTAGATTATTGCCTGAGCGATCAGGAGTCGCTGTAGTCTGCTGGCCGTTTTGTACCGTCGCCATCACAGAGTTAGCATCAGTGGTGGCGGTTTGAGCCATAGCTGGTGCCGCTGTCATGCCCCCAATCAGGGTAAACAGACCAAGGGTTTGTGGAAGAAGAGAAGTTTTTTGCTTCATGAGGAAGTATGAGATAATCTGAGAATAGGCCTATAAATCATCGTTTTGAGTAGTTCTTTCTTAGTCCACGGAGAGAAGATATTGTAGACCATTAAAGAGTACCAATTGACAAAGCCGGTTTTCTCAGAGTTAGGAATTTAATTCTGACTGCTAAATTACGAATTTATACGCAATTATGCTTCTATTCTTTGCATATATATCATGCAATTCTCTTGTACATCATGAGAAATTTCTAACTTTGTGGTTAATAAACTATTTCTTCTATGAACTCGTTTTCCAGATTCTCCTTGTTTTGTGTCGGAGTGGCTTTCACCTCACTCGGATTCTCCTCTGCAGTGACGGCACAGAATCGCACAATTACTCCCCCCTCGCAACAGCCTCGTTGCTTTTGTAGGGGTAAATGTTTTCAACTCCCAACGATAATTCAGCGGAGCAACGCTTTTCTACCTCGCATTCCGTCTTTGCCGTCCGTGGGGTGAGCGATGCCACCACCGCCCCCACGATTAGTGATGGTGTTTTTTCGCGAATATCGCCTGGCAGTCTACATGGCCAATGAAGGCTTCCGATCGGAGCAACTTAACCAAGACGTTTCCAAAGTCAAAGCCTTCTGGAAAGAACTTGAGACTTTCCTCAACAATATCTACGTGCGCGATTTAGGGGTGCGCTTCACCATCGTGCAAGACGAGCGACTTATTGAGAAGTCTTATAAGGGCTCGTATGCTTATGACGCGGGCACAAAACTCATCAATGCAGCCATCGGATCTGATGCCTACGACATCGGCATTGTCGTGAATTATATAGAAGGTGGTGCTTTGCAAGGATTGGCTAGTCCCGGTGGAGTGAAGCATCACGAACGCAAAGGATGGGCAATTGTCAACTCGCAAGAAATGATTACCATCGGTCACGAACTTGGTCACCTTTTCGGAGCCGACCATCCCTTTGTCGGTGGCGCAGGTTTGGTGGGTCGTTGCACCGAACCTAAATCAGGACAATCCATGATGAGTTATGGATATCCTTATAAGGAAGACTTCATCAGTCTGGAGAGTCTGCGTATGATGCACCCAGTCACCATGGAAAGCGACTACAAACTTCCAGCCGCGGCTAAGCACACTGCTCCCACCAACACAGCACCGCGCATAGATCGCGCAAAGATGCGCGCGGAATATCGTGTCTCCAAAGGCACCTTCTTCACGATTCCCGTCTATGCCACTGATGCAGAGCAGACTTCGTTGCTCTATACCTTCAATCAGTTTGGCTGCCATTCCGGCAATCCTGCCACATTCCCCGTTTTTCCTCCGCAGCGAGATGCTAAGCTCTCTTTTGGTCGTCGCTATGGTGGAGCAAGATGATAGCCAATTCTGACGAAATCCCTGTGGGCAACTATCGGTTTTGGCTCAGTGTGAGCGATGCACTCCCTGTGGAAGAGGCGATAGCGAAGAAACAAGCCCCGCTCTATGATGGCTACATCGCAAATGTCAAAGTAGTCAACGCCACTCCTTTCAAGATTACTTCCAACATTGAGTCACAATATGCCATGGGGCAGAAACTCACGTTGAAATGGTCGGTGGATAAGACCTTCTTTAAGGAAGACAGCAAGGTGCGTGTGGTGATGTCGGATGATTTTGAGAGACATTCTCTCACGTATTAGTGCCTAGCACAGCCAACGATGGGGAGTGCGAGGTGTTCATCCCTCAAAAGTTGATGGAGAAGTTCTCCACCTATTTCAATATCTGGTTTGCGGGTAAGGGATTGATTCGCTTAGAAACCATTGACGACGACTTCCAGTATTATGATATCAGTAACAATGCGCTAGTGGATGGAGGTATTGAGGTGGTGAAATCTCCAGTTACTTTTGAAGGTCTTCCCACGAACAACTACCTCAAACTCGCTGCCGATGCTCCACTTCCTCCAGCTCCACAAGTCACAGCGAAGGTAAATAATGCTCCGGTTGTTCCCTCTTTTTCTGAGAAGACAGAAGGCAACATGACCATTCGCACGTGGAGCGTACAACAAGGCGGAGAAGTATATGGCGGACAGCAGTTCATTGAGCGTGAAGCGGCAGAAACTCCAGAAATTCCCGAAACTCCAAAGGAAGTGAAGGTGCAACAAATCACACTCACTCCTTCTGCCTCTTCGGTTGTTGTGGGAGAATCGTTGCAAATCGCGGCTAAGGTATTGCCCGAGAACGCTACTAATGCTACGCTGAAGTGGAAAATCACGCCTGAGAATATATTGAAGCCAACTGCTACAGCTGGACAATTCACGGCTCAACAAGTAGGTGAAGCCCTCGTTCGTGCCGAAGCTATGGATGGTAGCGGAGTGTCAGCAGAGTGCAAAGTAGTAGTGAAGCCTCGTTTGGTGCAATCCCTTTCGCTCAATGCCACACAGAAAGAGCTCATCATTGGCGATGCCTTCTCGCTCACGGCAACTGTAATGCCTGAGAATGCTACCAACCGCAACGTGGTTTGGAAACTGGTGAGCGGTGATGCGATTGCGCTCTCTGCAGATGGAGTCATCCAAGCGAAGCAAGTGGGTGAGGCCCTCGTTCGTGTTGAAGCTTTGGATGGTAGCGGAGTGTCAGCAGAGTGCAAAGTATTAGTGAAGCCTCGTTTGGTGCAATCTATTTCGCTGAATGCTACTCAGAAAGAACTCATCATTGGCGATGCCTTTTCGCTCACGGCAACTGCAATGCCTGAGAATGCTACCAACCGCAACGTGGTTTGGAAACTGGTGAGCGGTGATGCGATTGCGCTCTCTACCGATGGAGTCGTCCAAGCGAAGAAAGTGGGTGAAGCCCTCGTTCGCGCTGAAGCTGTGGATGGTAGCGGAGTGTCAGCAGAGTGCAAAGTAGTAGTGAAACCTCGTTTGGTGCAATCTATTTCGCTGAATGCTACTCAGAAAGAACTCATCATTGGCGATGCCTTTTCGCTCACGGCAACTACAATGCCTGAGAATGCTACCAACCGCAACGTGGTTTGGAAACTGCTGAGCGGTGATGCGATTGCGCTCTCTGCCGATGGAGTCATCCAAGCGAAGAAAGTAGGAGAAGCCCTCGTTCGTGCAGAAGCGGCAGATGGTAGCGGAGTGTCAGCAGAGTGCAAAGTAGTAGTGAAACCTCGTTTGATGCAATCCCTTTCGCTCAATGCCACGCAGAAAGAGCTCATCGTTGGTGATTCCTTCACGCTTACTGCTACTGCAATGCCTGAGAATGCTACCAACCGCAACGTGGTTTGGAAACTGGTGAGCGGTGATGCGATTGCGCTCTCTGCAGATGGAGTCATCCAAGCGAAGAAAGTAGGTGAAGCCCTCGTTCGCGCTGAAGCTGTGGATGGTAGCGGAGTGTCAGCAGAGTGCAAAGTAGTAGTGAAACCTCGTTTGGTGCAATCCCTTTCGCTGAATGCTACTCAGAAAGAGCTCATCGTTGGCGATGCCTTCACGCTTACTGCTACTGCAATGCCTGAGAATGCTACCAACCGTAACGTAGTTTGGAAACTGGTGAGCGGTGATGCGGTTGCGCTCTCTGCCGATGGAGTCATCCAAGCAAAGAAAGTGGGTGAAGCCCTCGTTCGCGCTGAAGCGGCAGATGGTAGCGGAGTGTCAGCAGAGTGCAAAGTAGTAGTGAAGCCTCGTTTGGTGCAATCTATTTCGCTCAAGCTGGAGAATGATACCGTAGCAGTAGGCGATCGTTTTACAGTGTTAGCTGAAGTTTTACCCAAGAATGCAACTAACCATAGTCTGCAATGGATGGTGTCTGAATCTTTGTTACTAAAGTATCTAGGAGATGGCACTTTTGAAGCCTTGAAACCTGGTAATGCTACGATAGTGGCACAAGCTCAAGATGCCTCAAGAAGTAGAGCTATATGCAAGATTAAGATTGTAGTTCCTAGCGGACTCAGAGACGTTGTTGCGAAGGGAGATGCTCCGCACATTAGAGTGGAAGTGAATACGCTGGTGGTGGAGCAAGTGCCCAGTGGTCAATGGCTGCGCGTATCTGATCTTCAAGGTCGGCTGTTACATCAAGCGAGAAGTAATGGAGAGGCTCTTCGTATTACCTTCCCAGTAATGCCTCGTGTGTTGTTGATTCATGTAGGCAGTCGTACATACAAGCTGCTCTTGGCACAACCTTGATTGCAGCTTGCTTACTCACAAAATATCCCTTGCCACGTCGCTTGACAGTGGCAAGGGATTTTTCTTGATGAGCGTTACGTGCACTTAGCTAGGTCTTAGGTGATGCTACAAAAAAATCCGCACCAAACCAATGTTTGGATGCGGACTTCATGATTTTGTTCACTCTGTAGGTGTGCTCTGTCAAATCCGAAAGGCTTGGCAAAGCGCAGCGTAGTGAAAGTCGCTTAGGACGTGATGTCTTAGGCCTTAGTAGCGGTACGCTTTTCCTTAATACGAGCCTTCTTACCAGTGAGGGCGCGGAGGTAGTAGAGCTTAGCGCGACGAACCTTACCCACCTTGTTCACTTCGATGCTCTCGATAGCGGGAGACTCGAGGGGGAAGATACGTTCTACACCGATAGTACCAGACATCTTGCGTACAGTGAAACGCTTCTTTTCGCCGTGACCAACAATCTTGATGACAACACCGCGGTAGAGCTGTACGCGTTCCTTGTTACCTTCGACGATTTTGTAAGCTACGGTTATAGTGTCACCAGCCTTGAATGAGGGGTGTTGCTTACCAGTAGCAAATGCTTCTTCAGCAATTTTAATGAGATCAGCCATTGTGTAATGCTTGATTTTGAAATTGTTAATCGCCCCAGCTCAACATGTTCGGATTCTACTGCTCTGTAGCCTGTCATCCTATGAGCTAATTCGTGTTCCCGAAAGAACTGGTAACTCTTATGGATTGGTGGGCTTTCAGTGCGCCTTGCAGCGGTTGAGCGGAAAAGCACGGCAAAGTTACAGCTTTTCTCTGGAGTGTACAAGTTTTGTGAGAGAAAATCAATGGGTTACGTCTTATATTTCCACTTTTTGATGTTTTCTCTCATTGTGTGGTAGGACCATCTGTTTCGCTCGATGGGGATAGTTCTTTCCGATGTGCAATTCACAGTGTCGTTTCTCCTAGTGGATGTAAAAAAGACGTGTGCATCTTGCAACAGCTCTTGGAGATTTCTGGGTGAAATCTCGGAAGTTGCACTCATAAATCTCCGAGAGTTTAATGAAAATCTCGGAGAACTTTTTACATAAGTCGGAGATAATGTTTGGTGCTTGGGAGAGAGGTAAATTGTTGTCTGTTAAATTCTGTAGATTTGGCGACTCTCGCGCGTACGCGTGTACGCGCATTACAGCGATTTTGCACTTTTTGCTTTCACAACCTTCACAGAAAACGTTGTAAGCTATTGTCTACCAGTGAATAACACGTGTGTTTCGGACAATAATTAACACTTAGTCGAAAAAGAAGGCCGAGAAGCTGAAAAATGCCCTATGATATAGGAGTAAGTGGCAAGTGCCAAAACGATGAGAATTAGAGCTGCACTGTGAAGGTTGTGAAAGCAAAAAGTCGGAATTGCTAGGGATGCGCGCGCGTACGCGAGAAAACTGAGCCCTATTGCGAGGGGCAAACTAAATCCTAGAGGGCGGTCAAATGACGATACATAGTGTTGTTGTATAAAACCATGTATTTGATAGGTGTGAATTACAAAAACGTGAGGTGAATAAATCTTTTCATCACTTTTCCACCATTTTCCTACACTTTGGGGGAAATTCCACCCCTATATAGATAGGGGAGGAAGAAAAAAGCAGAGGGATTATTCCCCCTGCTCAGCTTCGAGAGTTTCTTCCTCAAAGGATGTTTCCTCCGAGGACTCTTCCAGAACGTAGCGTTGATAGTAAGCTAGCATGAGTGTGGTGAGAGGTAGTGCCACCATCAAGCCGATGATGCCAGCGATGTAGCCCCAGACAGAGAGGGAGAGCAGCACAACGGCTGGTGACAATCCCGTGATTTGCCCCATGATGCGAGGCGTGAAGATCGTGTCCTGCAAGATTTGTACGACAATATAGACCACTAGCACTAGTGCCATCAAGCCCCAAAAGGAACTGCCAGTGTCGGCCATTTGGAGCAGAGATAGGAGGGCAGCTGGCAACAGGCCCTAACACTTGCAAATGTGGGGATGAAACTGAGCACTCCCACAAAGATGCCCATGCCCACTGGCATAGGGAGACCAATGATCCAAAAGCCTATGCTAAACATGACTCCATTGCTGATGGCAACCAATACTTGACCCCGGAAATACCCCCGCATGTTGTGCGCTACATCGTTAGAAAGTTGTCTCAAGAAATCTCGCTGTGATTTGGGGTATATACTTGAGCCAAATAGTAGAGTAGTGATCATAGTCTGCAAGGAGTAGCACCAAATAGAGGAGTGCGAATGCAGAACTGGCAAGGCTCATTACAACATTGGCAGTGGACTGCACCACATTCCACACGTGTGGGAGAGAGGTGCGCACCATTTGCAACACATTATTTTGCTGGAGCTTTTCTTCTAGTTGTAAAGATCCTAGCCACTGTTGCAAAAGATTTTGTAGCCATTCAGGAAGATGGGCGTTTTTACCATCACTTTGGAGATAGCGCAGTAGGGCGTCTTTGATGTGGAGAATGCCTTCGACAAACGGAGGAATAATGAACCACAAGGCTCCAACGACAATGGCGATGGCTAAAATCAAAGTGAGAGAAACAGCTAGGAAACGAGGACGAATGTAGCAACGCTCGTGGAAAAAACTGACTACAGGAGCCAACACCCAAGCAATGGCCCAGGCTGCAAAGAAAGGTAGAAGCACGGCACTCAGCCAGTTGAGTCCAGCCACGAAAAGGACGAGGAAACTGACGAAGAGAACACCGCGAATGAAACGATCAAACGTAATTTCTTGGCGAAATATTTGCATAAAATGTGAGCTTATTTTTGACATTCAAGTTGCCGTGTTGAGCGCGAATAAGAAACAATGCTGAATAGGCAAATGTCTATGAAAATGGAATAAATATGATGCTGCAAAGATAACACATTTCGCGTTTGTTGTTCAAGTTTTCGGAAAATAATTTGTTGCAATGAGGCGAAAGTACTACTTTTGCAAAAAGCTACTCCTTGTAGTAAACTCAAAAAAACGAGGCTGAAATGGCTGAAAATGAGATAAAAAAATTCTCATATGATTGCCACGAATAGGGGCTCTCTTATGGGTTGCCCTGATGCTGCCATCCCTTTCATTGATGAGACCTTTTTCATGGCATAACACTGCATTATCTCGTTTCACTAGACTGCTTTGCCCTTTGCCTGAAGAAAACGATTCTATTCTCCCACCATCATGTTGTATCTTGTTCCTACACCCGTCGGCAATCTGGAAGACATCACATTGCGCGCATTGCGCATTCTCAAAGAGGCCGATGTGGTATTGGCTGAAGACACTCGCACTAGCGGTATCTTGCTCAAGCACTACGACATTTCCACACCACTGGTGAGTCACCACAAATTTAATGAGCACCAGACGGCAGCAGCCTTTGCCGCTCGCGTTGTGGCAGGGGAAACGATGGCACTGATTAGCGATGCTGGTACGCCTGCAATTTCTGACCCTGGGTTTATGCTCGTGCGTGAGGTGGTCAAGCAAGGCGGAGAAGTGCAATGCCTGCCTGGAGCTACTGCTTTCGTGCCTGCATTAGTGTCAAGTGGACTACCTTGCGATCGTTTCTGTTTTGAAGGTTTTCTTCCTCAAAAGAAAGGGCGGCAATCTAAGCTTCAAGCTTTGCAGCAAGAAGAGCGTACGATGATTTTCTACGAAAGTCCTTATCGTGTGGTGAAAACGCTCGAGCAAATGGTAGAAGTCTTTTGGTGCAACACGTCCTGCAGTGCGTGTCGAGAGATTTCTAAACTCCACGAAGAGAGCGTACGTGGCACATTGCAGGAGGTCTTGACTCACTTTCAAACCACAGAACCTCGTGGAGAGTTTGTCCTAGTGGTGGGAGGTGCTCCTCATGCAGCAGGCGATGACGAAGCTAGCACTACGACAAACAAAAACAAACGAATAGTAGTGGAGCGTGATCCTATCACAGGACAACCACTGCAGCTTTCATCTACAGAGTTCACTGATAAAGCAGAACTACGTCGCAGCAAGCGGCATCGATGAGCCCTGATTATATTTTTTATTATAGACATCAACTAATTCCTAAGTGTATGAAGAAAATAGCATTTCTCCTAATCGCCGTATTTGGTATGACCTTCGTTTCGTGCAACACGAAGAAGGATAAAGAAACGGTGGCAGAACTCTCTGCTGCTGACTCTTTGCAGCAGATTGTGGCGCAGAAAGACAAGGAAATGGCTGACATGATGACGACCATGAATGACATTCAGGATGGTTTCCGCCGAATCAATGAAGCACAAGGTCGCATCACCACTGAACGTAGACAAGGTGAGCGCAATAATCGTGCTCAAATTGTAGAAGATGTGAAACTCATTGAGAATACGATCCGTCTGAATAATGATTTTGATCAACAATCTTCGTCAGCAAGTGAAGGCTTCAAGTCTAACAACGCTGATCTCCGCAAGAAGATGGAAGCTACTGTGGCAGCTTTCACTGCGCAAATCGCTGACTTGACCAAGCAGTTGAATGAACTTCAAGCTGAACTTTCTAAGAAGGACATCAAAATCGCTGAATTGGGTGAGCAAAATGCAAACCTCCAAAGCAACGTGAACGAACTTAGCGTGCAGAATGAAACTAAAGCACGCACAGTGGCTTCACAAGATCGTGAACTCAACAGTGCTTACTATGTGTTTGGCACAAAGCGTGAACTGAAAGAACAGAACATCTTGAAGGGTGGAGAAGTGTTGCGCAACAATAACTTCAATAAGGACTACTTCACCAAGATTGATATCCGTGTGGATAAGGTCATTCGCCTCTATTCTAAGAGTGCTAGATTGATGACCACACACCCTGAAGGTAGTTATTCACTCGATAAAGATGCACAAGGTCAATATACACTTCGCATCACGGATCCAGCACGTTTCTGGAGTGTGAGCAAGTATCTTGTGATTACCGTGAAATAATTGCGCTTTAAACAAGCATCTGTCTTGATTAAAGATAGTCTATGCCTATTCCCACGTGGTTTACTGCGTAGGGATAGGCATATTTGCACCTTTGCCTCTGGGTATTGGTGTAATAGGTTACTCATTCTTATATAATTTGAAGATGAAACGCATTTCTCTTTTTCTTTATGCTCAGCGCGCATGGCGCAATGTAGCGATGGGGTTGATGATTCCTCTTGTGATGAGCAGCTGTGTGAGCTACGATAGTTGGAATCGCACTACGACTGGTATGAGTCTTGGTGCATTCTTTGGTTCTACGGTGGGTGGTCTGATAGGAGGTTATCGAGGATCAGACATTGGCACAATTGTAGGTGGTGCAGCAGGGGCAGCCATTGGTGCTGCATCGGCCGAAAAGAATGCACAACAGCGCGAACAGTATAGTGAACGTGACTATCGTGACTATCGCTCTGGTCGATACGGCAACGAGAACAGACGATATGAAAATGAACCTGTGGGCTATGGTCGCTACAACAATAATAGCGATGTGTACGCTTCTTTCAATGGTATTGAAATATCTAATCTCACGTTCGCTGATTACAACGGTGATCGCGCCCTACAACCTGGGGAGCATGCGCAGATTACTTTCGATCTTTACAATAATTCTGGTCACACCCTCTACAATATCGCGCCAGTTGTTTCCTGTGATTATAAGCGTGTGAAGGTGTCTCCAACGGCTATTATTGGAGAACTTCCAGCTGGTCGTGCCATGCGCTACCAAGCCGAAGTTGTGGCACGCAGCAATGCGCGTGATCGCGAGGTGGTGTTCCAGATTGCACTCCCCGATGCTCAAGAGCGTCTTTATCCTATAAAAACTTTTAGTATAGAACTCTTTAAACGTAGATGAAACTCTCCTCGCACTACTCAGCAACACTTAGACTTGGTCTTCCCATTGCTATAGCGCAACTTGGTACAATCATATTGGCATTTGCAGACACGATTATGGTGGGGCATTATAGCACGCCCGCTCTGTCAGCAGCTTCTTTTGTGAATAGTCTGTTTAACCTTGCCACCATGATAATTTTGGGATACAGCTACGGCTTGACTCCCTTTATTTCTGCAAAGTACAGTCAGGGAGACAAGGCTGCGGTGGGGGCTATTATGCGTCGTGGCATTGTGATGAACCTCGTCTTTGGGGCTGGTGTCCTCTTTGTTTTTGGCATAATTTTCTTTCTCCTTCCCTATCTTGGGCAGCCAGACTCTTTGCTTCCCCTCATGAGGTCATATTATGCTACGTTGTGGCTTTCACTTTGGTTTGTGGTCATCTTTACTGCAGCGCGTCAATTCACCGATGGCATCACTTATACTAAATTGGCGATGTGGCTCATATTGGCTGGTAACATTGTCAATATTGTGCTTAACTATCTGCTCATCTTTGGGGTTGGTCCGTTTCCAGAATGGGGACTTTTTGGTGCTGGTTTCGCTACGATGGTGAGTCGCATGCTGATTGCGATTGTCCTACTCGCCATAATCTTCATGGGGAAGCGTTTTGTGGATCTATCGTATGCCGCTTTCAGCTGAGGCGCTGTCGGTGTTGCCTTCGTTGCGCGATATTCATCGCAAGTCGTGGCCCGTGAGTTTGCAGATTGGTTTGGAGACCTTCTGTTTTGCAGGTTCCGCAGTGATGACGGGGTGGTTGGGAGAGATTCCACTAGCGGCTTATCAGATTCTCATGACCTTGGGCACGCTCGGCTTCACGCTTTACTATAGTTTGGGAGCTAGCATGAGCATTCGTATTTCCTACTTCCTGGGACAGAATGATACACCCCAAGCCTTGGCAGCTGGAAGGGTAGGTCGAAATTTGATTTTGATCAATGCCACGCTGTCTTGTTTGTTGTTCTACTTTGCAGGCAACCAGATTGTTCACCTTTTCACACAAGATGTCGCTGTCATAGCTGCTTCTCTTGCGCTGCTTGTGCCCCTAGTGGTGTATCAATATGCGGATGCATTGCAGATTTGCTACGCTAATGCCCTGCGAGCTACACAAGATGTGCTGCCTATGACTTGGAGTTCTGCCGTGGCGTATCTTCTAATAGGCATGCCTGCCGCCTACACCATGGGCTTTATCTTGGAAGGTGGTGTGGAAGGTATCTTCTATTCCTCTCCATTTCTCTGATGGTGGCGACACTGCTCTTTGCTTTCTTCACCGTCGCTTCATGAAATTGAAATCGTAAGCTGGATTGCTAAGATCATAGTTGCGTAGGATCTAATGACACGCAGAAGATAACTCTATGGTGCGCCGACAAACTCGGTGATAAACAAGAGGAACTCGATACTATACCAAAAAACCTCCCCATCTGCACGATGCAGATGGGGAGGTTCATATTTGTGAATATAGAGGCTGATTAGAAACCTGCGAGTTCGAGAACTTTAGCTACGGCTTCGTCAAGACCTGCGGTGTTTTTACCACCAGCAGTGGCGAAGTGAGGAGCACCACCACCACCACCTTGGATGAGGCGAGCGGCTTCTTTAACGAGGTTGCCAGCGTGGAGCTGACGGCTTGCGATGAGATCCTTGCTCACCATGACAGTGAGGAGAGGTTTGTCGTCATGCTTTGAACCCAGCACGAGGAAGGTGTTCTCGGGCAATTGATTGGCTACTTGGAAAGCTAAGTCTTTGACAGCTCCGGCTTCAACGTCCATGGGGAGAACTTGAGCAATTACCTTAACACTATCGATTTCTTTGGCTGCTTCGATGAGGCGACCTTTGAGCTGTCCTACTCGTTCGCGCACGGCTGCTTCGACTTGCTTTCTTCAGGTCTGCGTTTTCGTCGATAGCCTTCTGCACGGCTGCCTTCACATCCTTGGCATTGTTGAAGAAGGCACTTACACTGCTGAGAATGTCTTGTTGGAGATACATGCTCTCTTCTGCAGCTTCACCAGTGATGGCCTCGATACGGCGGATACCAGCCGCAACACTGCTTTCGCTCACGATGCGGAAAAGACCGATTTTACCCGTAGCACTTACGTGTGTACCACCGCAGAACTCAACGCTGTCGCCAAACTGTACGACACGGACACGATCGCCATACTTTTCTCCAAAGAGAGCAAGAGCACCCATGTTTTTGGCTTCTTCGATGGGGACATCGCGGTGATCCTGGAAGGGGATGTTTTCGCGGATGCGAGCGTTAATGACACGCTCGATTTGACGAAGTTCTTCGGGAGTCACCTTTTGGAAGTGTGAGAAGTCGAAGCGAAGGCTGCGATCATTGTTGAGCGAACCCTTCTGCTCTACGTGGGTGCCGAGGATTTCGCGGAGAGCCTGATCGAGCAAATGCGTAGCGGTGTGGTTGGCTTCAATCTTATGACGACGATCTACGTCTACGCAAGCCATGAATTCTGCTTCAGGATTCTTGGGAAGAGCCTTGGTGAGGTGGATGGGAAGATTATTTTCGCGCTTGGTGTCGAAGATTTCCACTGTTTCGTCCTCGTTGATAAGGACACCAGTATCGCCTACTTGACCACCCATTTCAGCGTAGAAAGGAGTGTTATCAAGAACGAGTTCAAAGTAGGTTTGCTTCTTTTTGTTGTACTTGGCGATATTTCAAGATGCGGCAGCCATATTCGGTGTAGTCCCAACCATGGAATGTGGTGTCACCTTCTGCCAAAACCACCCAGTCGCCTGTTTCTGTGGCTGCAGCGTTACGAGACGCTCCTTTTGTTGTTGCATTTCTGCATCAAAAACCTGCCTCGTCTACGGAGAGACCAGCTTCAGAACAGATGAGTTGGAGTGAGGTCGAGGGGGAAACCATAGGTGTCGAAGAGGGTGAAAGCATCCCTTGCCATCAACGACCTTGTTGCCTGCAGCCTTGGTAGCTTCGATGATTGTTTCAAACGATGGATACCAGTGGCAAGTGTGCGAAGGAAAGATTCCTCTTCTTCACGAATCACCTTGGTAATCAACTCCTGTTGCGCAGGAAGTCTCGGGATATGCTCCATCTCCTGAACGAGGGTGGGAACAAGGCGGCAGATGAAGGCTTCGCGCTGATTGAGGAAGGTGTAAGCATAGCGAACTGCGCGGCGCAAGATGCGACGAATCACATAACCTGCCTTTGCGTTTGAGGGAAGCTGTCCGTCAGCGATAGAGAAAGCGATAGCACGCAAGTGGTCTGCGATGACACGCATAGCCACGTCGATGGTTTCTTCCTTACCATAGGCAAAACCTGAGAATTCTGCGATTTTTGCGGATGATGGGCTGGAAGATATCGGTGTCGTAGTTAGAGTTTTTGCCTTGAAGAATATCGCACCAAACGCTCGAATCCCATACCCGTGTCAATCACCTTGTGGGGAAGACCTTCGAGAGAGCCGTCGGCTTTGCGATTGTATTGCATAAACACGAGGTTCCAAATCTCGATAACCTCTGGGTTATCCTGATTCACGAGCGATGCACCCGACACCTTCGCCTTTTCCTCTTCGGAACGGCCGTCGATGTGGATTTCAGAGCAAGGACCGCAGGGACCGGTGTCACCCATCTCCCAGAAGTTGTCGTGCTTATTACCGTTGATGATATGATCTTTTGGGAGAAGTAGCGTTCCCAGATTGCTGCAGCTTCGTCGTCGCGATCAAGTCCCTGCTTCCTTGTCACCCTCAAAGACTGTGACATAAAGGTTTTTGGGATCGATTTTGAGCACGTCTACCAAGAACTTGTAGGCAAAGGTAATGGCATCTTCATGAAGTAGTCGCCAAAAGACCAGTTGCCGAGCATCTCAAAACATGGTGTGGTGGTGAAAGTGTCGTGTCCAACCTCTTCAAGGTCGTTGTGCTTACCACTCACGCGCAGACACTTCTGCGAGTCCGTCATACGGCGGCATTTAGGTTCTGTGTGTCCAAGGATAATGTCTTTGAACTGGTTCATACCCGCATTGGTGAACATGAGGGTGGGGTCATCTTTAATCACCATAGGAGCGGAAGGCACGATGAGGTGTCCATGCTCCTCAAAGAAACGCTTATAAGATTCGCGTATTTCGTTTGCAGTCATCATACTGTTTTCTAAACTATTTGGGTGCAAAGGTACGATATTTTTGAGGGGAAAATCGAGCGATTCTGCCACGAATTGTGACGGAATCGCTCGATGTGTGAGAGAGTTGGGAGGAAATGCCTCCTAAAGGAGCTTATTGCTGCTAGGGATTGTTTAATCCTTAGTAATCCATTTCTTTGGGATTAGGACCATATTGGTTGGCACCAGGTTGGCTGTCTGTGCAATACCAAATGATAAGGATGATGGCACCAACGAGGGGAATCAATGAAAGGAGCAACCACCAACCACTGCGACCAATGTCGTGCAAACGACGAACAGAAACTGCCAAACTAGGGATAAAACACAGCGAGTGACCAAAAGGTAAGCGAGATAAACTAGAGCTGGCACATTTAGAAGCCCTGCGATTACTCCTAACGAAAGGCCAATCAGGATGGAAACGATAAAGTTGAAGAGTACAAAGTACCAGTATTCAGAGCGGCGTGCTCGACCGGTGAAGTCAGCATAGTGCTGAAGGCAATAAAGGAAATACTTCATAAGGATAGGGTATTAAAATGAATGGTTAGTAGCTATTTTTGATAATGACTATTACCGCCATAAGGGTCTTTTTGGTAGTAGTGACCCTCTTCTGAACTTGGTTGTGAAAAGCCCTGAGAACTATTGTGCTGAGGTTCTTGGCCTGTTTTACTTCCATCACGTGGAGTTTGGGGGATGTACTACTTCCACTAAATGGAGATTGATGGGAGGTGTTTTGGTATGCTATATCGTCTACTCCTTTTGGATTAGGGCCATATTTATTAGTTCCAGGATGACTGTCAGTGCATAACCACACGAGAATCACTATTGAAAATATGAAAGTAACCAACAAAGAGAGTAAGCAAGCCCATATAGTTGTCCAGGGTAGGCTGTCTGCATCCAAGTTGTCAAGTTGATAGAATGAGTTTTCCGATATGATTTGTACAATGACAACGATGAAGAGTGTGAAAGTGAGAAAGCTGGGGATGTAATAAGATAACAACCACCATCCACTACGCCCCTAGTATCGTGCAAACGTCTCACTGTTACTGCCAATGAAGGGACGATCACAGCAAAACTATAGAGATAACTAAAACCTAATACTGCCCATGAGTCCGTGACCCATGAGAAGGTCTGCGCTGCAGTGCTAATCGCTATTGAGATAATAAAGTTGAAGAGTTGGAAAAACCAAAACTCCGATCTACGAGCGCGGCCTGAAAATTTGGCGTAGTTTTTGAAGCAATAAATGAAATAATCAAAAAGGTTTCATGTCATCTAGAAGTATTGAGATGAATAACTAACCCAGGGAAGTTAGTCTGGCTTAGTCTAAAGGAATGGTGAAACCAAGATTGATATTGTTGGCACGGCTGCTGAGCAGACCATCTTGTGAGAAATCCCCAGAGAAGAAGTCTGTACCTACAAAGAATTGAAATTTAGGAGCCTGCACGGTGAGCATTGTACCAAAGTTCAGCTTGTTTTTTACCAATGTGGTGCTTACACCTACTTCGATTGGAGTGATAGGGTGCCAAGCAGCACCTAAGGTGAATTGGTCTAAGCTGAAATCGCCTTCAAGATGTTTAGAATAGAGTAGACCAACATTGAGGTGTTTCACAAAGGGGAGTTTGTATTTAGCACCGATATTAAGAGTGCTTTTGAGTGATGAACTCTTTGTTGTTTTTCCTCCGTCGTGTAACGAAAGAAGCTCTTGAAGATCATCCTTAAACTGCTCAATCCCCTCATTAAGCATGTTCTCTTTCTCTTCTTGGGTTTTACGGAATCCATCGAAATTCCAACTGCGTTGTACATCATTTCTTAATGCATAGGCTTTTTTGTGGTTGATGAATCCCAAATCGGTAAGTGAGGCACTCACTGTAAGCCCTTCAACTCCGTGCACTTCGTAAGTGGCTCCCAAATCAGCTGCTAAACCCCATCCTGTGATACCAGGAGAAAGCTCTTCAAAACCATCGAAGCGTCCTTTTTTGTCAAAAGTGGGTGCCGTGTTCATTACAGCGACTGTTCCGCGCGTGTGACCACTAACCTGCCATCCCATGCCCGATTGTTGAAGCTGTAGTTGGTTAGCTTCAACGTCTGCATAGGCAAGTCCTATTAACCCTTTGACTTTAGCTCCAACGGTGAAATGATTGTCAATGTTTCTAGCATGCCCCACACCAAATTCTAGGTAGGACTGGTGCTTAAGAGCCATGTGATTCAATTGATATGTATTGAAACTGTTCGGCTCTTTAGCATAGTGAAACAAATTGTTGGGTAATTCCAGGCGTGAAGCAGACTTGAGGTTGATTTCCACCAGATTAGTACCTCCAAATCCATTGGTGGCTATAGAGAAAATATTATCACTAAAGTCTACATCAAGGGAAACATCCTTATTTCCTAAACGTCTATAAAGCTGCGTAGGTGTTACAGATGGGTTCATAAACGTGTCATACGACTTCTTGCCAGTAGTGCGGTCCGTGACTTTATAGATGAATGCATCTGAATGGTGGCTGCTTATCGTGCTAGCATAGATATTACCTAAGAAAGGAATAGAAAAATAGGGATTATCTTCAAGAAGTGCGGGATTTATCTGATGACGAAATTTAGACGTTTCCATGAAGAATCCGGTGCGAGCTGTTTGTGCAGATGCTATATTTACAAAAGAAGTGGCACCGCCTACTGTAAGGAGTGACAAGGCGAAGAGGCGAAGCAAATTTTTCATCATAATGTTGTGAAGTGTGGGGGCTTTGCAAGTCCCTCATAGTTAGTAGTATTGGGGTAAGTGGAAGGTACGTTGTCTGAGAGGTGGTATTCCTCATAAATAACCAGAAGCACTCTTCCTAAGGTTTTGTGCAAATGTAGGAAGAAATGTTTAATCAAACAAGTATTTTTATGAGAAAGGTAAAAAGATTATATGATAGAGTGACAAGTTTTCACACTAAATGGTAGTAGTGATGTCCTTAGTTGAAGAAGTGTACTTCTGAGTAACCAATTATAGTTCAATAATATGGGTCGAATTGCTTTCATTTCTCGCAATCCGACCCATATTGTAAAAAAGGGAAAGAATAAAGTGGCCCGAAAAACAATCGTTCAGCGATGAAAATCAGCAGCCACCAGTTTTTTTACTGAAAACAATCTCCTGTTAAGAGTGCTTGAATCATCAAAACTGACACAAAAGGTCAGGGCAAAGATGAGCATATTGGTGAAGTCTCACCTAAAGTGCGTTAAGTGCGCGCCCGTGGTGAATGCGTTGTAGATTTTTGCCATGTGCGATAATGTAGAGGGAAAAAAGCGAGAGAAAGGATAGCAGGGAGAAATCGAACCCAGAAACTTGAAGTAGCTGTAGGAAGGACAAAGCAGAGTACAAAAAGAAGAAGTATCGCAGCGACTCCCAAAAGGAGGTAAAACCAGATAGATAGCGATTCCCCATGAGTACTCACCAAAGTGCGCTTATTGACACGAGCATCATTGTCTCGATCGCGAAAAGTTATTGATCACCAACAGTAAATCTACTACCATTCCAATGCTTATTCCTAGAAGGATAGCAGGAGTTGTGAACTGATCGGTGAGTAGAAAAATAGGTACCAACGACAGGAACTAGTCCAAAGAAAAATCAATACCATTGCATCTCCGAGTGCATATCGGCTCAAGTGAGTGGTATGAGGAAAGCCCCTGCTCCACAGCTTAGCCCTACCAGACCGAGCCATACCGCTAATTGAATGGCTGAATATTGAGAAACAGTGGTGAAAACTCCGAAGAGAATAAGTCCCACTGCCGCTGCTAAACCCAAGACAATGACAATGCCCCACCGCATAGCTCCCGCACTAATCCATCCTTGAGCACAGGCGCGCTCCGGCCCTAGTCGGTCATCACCATCGCGTCCGCGGCGGAAGTCTATGAGGTCGTTGATGAAGTTGGAGGCCACTTGCATCAAACCTGCAAAAGTGGCGCAAAGTATAGCCAGAAGAAGGGCTATGTTATGGGAGTGTCGCAGTGTAGGCCAGTGTTGTGGCTGAAATCACTGAGACGAGTGCGCCTGAGAGAGATTTTCGGACGAGCTGCCAAACCACCATGCGCGGAAAGAATGAGGAGCACCTTTTTGAGTTCATACGGCGAAGATATAAGTTTTGCTTGGTGTAACCAGGAATCAATTGCTACTTTTGCCCTAAATCAACCTATCATTATGCCTTATCACGAACACTTTCCTCGCAGAGGCCGCATCGAAAGTGGTGTGCAGTATGTTTTCTGGAAAAAAACAGAAGAACTCATTCGCCGCATCAAGCGAGCAAGAATCTGTACAGCAGCAGGTGAAAATCTTCAAACCCTGCATTGACACCCGCTACAGTGACGTAGTAGTAGTATCTCATGATTCCCAGTCCGTGGCTTCTGCACCTGTAGCTCTGCTGCAGAGATGGTGTCGTTGGCTCATGCTGCAGATGTGGTAGGAGTGGATGAGGCACAGTTTTTCGATGAAGGACTTGTAGAGGTGTGCATCTTAGCCAATCAAGGCAAGCGCGTCATTGTAGCCGGATTGGATATGGATTTTTCGTGGTAACCCTTTGGTCCGATGCTCTGCTCTTTGCGCTGTGGCTGAAGATGTCACCAAGGTGCATGCCGTGTGTGTGCGCTGTGGCGAGTTGGCACAGTTCAGCTATCGTTTGGTAGCCGGTGACAATCAAGTGATGCTCGGAGAGATGCAAACCTACGAGCCGCTCTGTCGCCAGTGCTATGATCTTTGTTGCGAACAGGTTAAGAATGAGTAGGATGGACAAGTAGCTGTGATGATCTCAGCGCAGCTTCAATCCTCATTTTCTCATGAATCAATAAATATTGATATGAAACTCTATCTTCTCACACTGCTGCTCTTGCTCGGCTAGGGGCAGCGCAAGCTCAACAGCTACAGGAAGAGCAACGCGCAGATCGACAATTGGTGTATCCTGATTTCCGCGAAGCTAAGGTGCTCCAAACTTTTGGACGATTTGTCAAGGCAAAAGCCAATATACTCTATAAAAACGCCGCTCTTTGCTACATCGACGAAAAAGATGGCAAGGTCTATCAAGCCAGCAATGCAAGTATAGTTGGTGTCGTATTCGATAGCATTCGCTATCAGAAGGTAGACAAAGTGGCCATGGGGCGTGTCGTTGCTGAGCATGGTGGCAACCGTTTGCTCTGTGTCAGCACTATCGATATGGAGAAATATAGAGAAATCACGGGAGGAAGCACCGATCTGCCTTTCGTGTCTTTAGATTTGGGTGGCTTAGCTCGTGAAACCTTCATAGACATGAGTGGTGGCGAGCAGCTAAGCCAACAAGGGATATCCCCTGAAACGCACCTACTATTTCAGTTTGAAAGGCCGCATAGTGCCAGCTCGACAAAAGTATATTAAGAAAGAAGTGAAATCCGACATGAAGCTAGCGTTCAGCAACTTGATGGAAGACCGCTGGTGGAGTTGGAATGATGAGACTTCTTTGAAGCAACTGTTCCTCTACTTTCCTGAGTAGAAGAATTCAACATAACACAAGAACAACGAGACATGTCTACCATACTATTCTCATCCCCAATTTTTGGCCCTGTACAGAGCCGAAGATTGGGTGTTTCATTAGGGGTCAATCTTTTGCCCTCCGATGGTAAATTGTGCACCTTCGATTGCATCTACTGTGAATGTGGCTTTAATGCCGACACCAAACCCTAAACTTCGCATCCCTACGCGAGAGCAGGTGGCAGAAGTGTTGGAGCAGAAGCTGCAAGAGATGGAGCGTGCAGGTCGAGGCCCTGATGTCATCACCTTTGCCGGCAATGGAGAGCCCACGATGCACCCTGATTTCCCAGGCATCATAGATGACACAATAGCTCTTCGCAATCAGTACTTCCCCAAGGCCAAAATCAGTGTACTGAGCAATGCCACCTATTGTCACCAACCTGCTGTGCATGAGGCATTGCGAAAGGTTGACAACAACATATTGAAGCTTGACACCTTGTCCAACGACTATATTCAGCTGGTAGATCGGCCACTCCTGCGCTATGATGCAGAAGAGATGGTGGAGCGCTTCTGCGCATTTGAAGGCAAGGTGCAAGTGCAGACCCTTTTCATGTGTGGGGAATATGAAGGCCAATCGGTAGACAACACCGCCTCGTCCTTTGTGGATCCGTGGCTCAAGGCTTTGCAGCGCATTCGTCCCGAAGCAGTGTACATCTACACCATTGATCGTGACACCCCCGCCAAAGGCTTACTTAAAGCTTCGCCTGCAGTGCTCGATGCTATCGGTGAGCGTGTGCGTGCACCGATGGAATGTCTCCGTTTCGTACTAATCTTTACTAAAAATCAGGAATATTCACGACACTGTCTCAAGAAGTATCCTCATTCTTTCTTTCCCGTGCCAATCGTTGGCGCGGCGAGGGATTGTTGTGTGCTTTGAGTGGTGGCGCAGACTCTGTGGCATTAGCCTTAGTCATGCGTGATTTGCAACTCCCTTTCACTGCCTTGCATTGCAATTTCCGTTTTGCGTGGAGAAGAGAGTGAAGCCGATGAGCAGTTGTACGAGCGTTTTGCTCTCAGTGATAACATTCCGCTTAAAGTCAAGCATTTTGATGTGCATCAGCAGTGCAAACAGACGGGGAGAGCATTGAAATGGCTGCACGAACCCTACGCTATCGTTGGTTTGCCGAGCAAGGTGGCTACGTATGTGTGGCTCATCATGCCGATGACCAAGCCGAAACTCTTTTGCTGCATCTCATTCGCGGAACTGGCCTTCGCGGATTAGCAGGCATGGCAGCCGAACGCGATCACATTTGGCGACCCTTCCTGCCTATCCCTCGGCATGTTCTCATGACCTACCTGCGCGAGCACGGAGCAACATTCGTTGAAGACTCCACAAACAGAGATACCCACTATCGTCGAAACTGGGTGCGCACGAGCTTTTTGAAGAAGTTGCAAGAGGTGAATCCCTCTGTTTCCACCACCTTGTCTGAGACAGCCCACCACATGAGGCAGGTTCTTTCGGTCTATGAAGTTGGTTTGCAGCATATTGAAACCTTGGTGGAAAAATCATGTCAATGTGAGTTTCCTTTCTACAAAGGACGCATTCGACGATTTTCGATGGAAGCTATTATGCAATTGGGAGAAGCAGGACAATTGTGGTGGAAAGAGATTTGCTGGGAACATGGATTTTCTACGGATGAGGCTCAGCAAGCATTGCAAAGCCAAAGAAGGTTTTTGGATAGCTTCCTCGACTCATCAGCTCTGTCGCTATGGGCAGTGGCTAGAGGTTGCCGATTTGCAGGGGTAGTCTTCCCGCACTCAAGGCAGAAGCGATACCCCATACTCACCATTTCAAGCCCAGTCGCGACCCCTATTCTGCCACCATAGATGCTACAGCTGTGAAGGGACAACTGACCTTGCGATATGTTGAAATTGGAGATAGATTTTCGCCCTATGGCATGAGCCAAGGAAGCAAGCTGGTGAGCGACTATTTGACCGATCGCCATCGCTCTCGCATCGAGAAACAGTATGCTATGGTGGTGTGTGATGCCCAAGGTATAGTATGGTTGGTAGGAGAAACCATAGCTCATCGTGTAGCGATAAAAGAAAATACCCTTCTGTGTTCCGGGCTCACGCTTGGAAGTACAGAGCAGCTGGAGGAACAATAAGTAGTAGAGAAGGAGTGGGTGCAAACAAGTGAATCGCCCTCAAAAATCTTAGCCTCATAGCACATAATATTTTGCTTTTCGTTCGTTTATTCTAGGGCTTTTTGCTACCTTTGCATCACAACTTAATAGTTACTTTTCATCATGAAACCCACACTATTTCTCCTTGCTGCCGGTATGGGCAGTCGCTATGGTGGTCTCAAGCAACTTGACAAACTCGGACCCCAAGAGCAAACCATCATGGACTATTCTATCTATGATGCTATCAACGCTGGATTTGGAAAACTTGTTTTCGTGATCCGCAAAGACTTTGAAGAAGATTTCCGTAAAATCGTTCTTACGAAGTATCAAGATAAAATCCCTTGTGAGCTGGTGTTCCAGGCCCTTGACACTCTGCCAGAAGGTTTCACTTGCCCAGAAGGTCGTGAAAAACCTTGGGGTACCAACCACGCTGTGATGATGGGGGCTGGTGTGATTAAAGAGCCTTTCGCAGTGCTCAACTGCGATGATTTTTATGATCGCGATGCTTTCCAAGTGATGGGCAAGTTCCTCTCTTCACTTCCTGAAGGAAGCACTGGCAAGTATGCCATGGTCGGTTTCCGCGTAGGCAACACTCTCTCTGAGAGTGGCACCGTGAGCCGTGGAATTTGCGAGGTAGATGAAAAGAACCTCCTCACCTCTGTCGTGGAACGCACCAAGATTGAGCGTCACGATGGGGTGGTGCAATACTGGATGAAAAGGGTGAATGGGTGTCTATCCCTCGACACAACTCCTGTTTCTATGAACTTCGGGGGTTTCACTCCTGACTACTTCGCTCACTCAGAAGAGTATTTCAAACAGTTCCTCTCTGATCCTAAAAACATCGAAAAACTTGAAGGCGAGTTCTTCATTCCTCTCATGGTCGATCATCTGATTCGTAAGGGTGAAGCTACCTGCGAAGTGCTTGATACCACTTCCAAATGGTTTGGCGTGACATATCCCGAAGATCGTCCCGAAGTAGTAGAGAAGTTTGCTAAACTCGGAGCCGATGGTATCTATCCTGAAAAGATGTTCTAAAATTGAGAATTAGGGATGCAATTTTCATCCTTCTCCAGTTCTCTCTAATTTTTATCAACTGTGCAACTGCTTTCTAGTGGTTGCGCAGTCTTTTTTTATGCCTTGTCGGATATTGATAGCTTTGCTGTATGTTGCCATATCCCAAGCGTTCATTGCCTTTGCTCTCTATAGATATATGGGTTGATATTGGCATAAAGAGAGAAAATATTGAAAGAAAGTGCAGATTTTTCTTAGTATGTCCTCTGTTTTGCTATGTAGACAAGACAAACAATTGAGTAAAGAGGTGTATTTACTGAGACAACAATTGGCGAAGCTGCGGATGTATTCGTGATAGTTTTAGTTCAAGAGCAACGAGGAGAGACGGTATAGGTCGTTGTCTGTTTCCCTTTGTCTAAATTTTGGGCATCTCGCGCGTACGTACGCGCGCGCACCCTGCATTCTTCACTTTTTGCTTTCACAACCTTCACACAATTGATCATGATATCCTTGTTTCTTTATTTAATATCAAGGAGTTAGGCTATTGAAATCTAGGAGATTTTCTTATAACTCTCCGACTTTTTGAGAAAAAGTGTCCGAGAGTTTAGGAGGTTGCTCTATTTTTATGTTTTTGGCTCGTAAATCGCTATCGAAGTGAAAAATTATCAGGTTAGTCTCAACCTATGATTTTCCTTGCATTTGCTCTTTAGAAAGGTGAAATCTTAAAAATGTGTTTGTATTTCAGCTGTATCTATTTGCTTTTCAGTTGAATATAGGAGAATCTGTGAAGGTTGTGAAAGCAAAAAAACAAAATTGCAGGGTGTGCGCGTGCGCGCGCACACGAGGAAACCGATTTATAGAGATATTAACGATTCCATTTTTCATCACAGCCATGCTCAAGATCGAAGGTTGGGGTCGAAGGTTCTATACCTGACGGATCAGAGTTGGGGGGACAGTCGAAATAAGGTTCGCTGATTTGTCTTAAGGAGTCATGTGCAGGCTATGATTCGTTACCTCCGTAGTGTCTTACTAGTTGTTCACTACACGTCATCAGGTGATCAACACAAAAACGCCTCATTGTTCAGAATTGAGTTGAACGATGAGGCGTAGTGAGTAAGAGATGATGCGAAGTTCAGCCGATTTGCTGATGTATCATTCTTATTTAGAAGTAGATGGTGCGGGAGTTTCAGCTGCAGGAGTAGTTGCTTGATTTGCAGGAGCTGCTTGATTCTTAGCAGGAGCTGTGGGGGTGGGCATAGCTGGAGCTGTGGTTTTGATGTTAGCTACATCGAAAGCATCACCAGATTCTTGGTGTACAGAAGAAACTTGTAGCTACACTAAATACCACGAGGAGAGCAGCGAGCGTCCAAGTTGCCTTCTCCACGAAGTCGGTAGTTTTGCGTACACCGAGCACGGAGTTTGCACCAGAAACGTTAGAGGCGAGTCCACCACCTTTAGATTCCTGAATGAGCACCACAATGGCGAGGAGAATGGCGGTGATGACGGCCAAAATAACAAAAAGCGTGTACATGATGGGATTATGATTTGTATTTATTATTGATTGCTAGTTTGCGCAAAAAGCGTATCTGATCTGCAAAGTAAGCACTTTTTCTTGGATTATTCAAATGAATTTGCGTGAGAATTGCAATTGCGCGTTCATATCGTCCTTGCTGAATGCAGATTTTGGCTAAGGATTCGGAATAGCAGCCTTCTGCAACAAAGTCTTCATGAAGCGATGTCGAAGCTACGTTAGCACGATCCTGCGTAGCATCTGGCTCAGACAAGTTGATGCGTTCTTTTGGAGGAACAGACATAAACTGCTCGATGAGAGATTGTGTGCGGTCGTTAGGATTCTCTAATGGTGGAGGTGCTTCGGCTCCATATTGGACAGCGACGGTTGCGGCAATGGCCTCTTGTTGGAAAAGATAGCTCATGTAGTCTGCAGATGGGTCGGCAGTGGGCATCCGATGGGAACTCTTGTCGGATTCCTTGTGTTGATTCAAGAAGCCATCAATCAGTGCCGCCATGCGATCCTTGGCAGGAGGTTCCGGTTTACGAGCAGGCTTCTGTGTTATCGCATACTCGTGTGCTTTGGCTAAATCAAAGAGAGGTCTTCTGTTGGGAAGTAGTATGGCCGCCTTGCGTAATTCTTCCTCATAGCTCTCGTGTTGAAGTTTATGAGCATTCTGCACCAAGAGTAGGCGAGCAGCATGATAGTATGGATATTCTTCCACCAACTTGCTGAGCTGGTGAAGCGTCGAATCGTCGAGAGCTTCGGGGTGTTCGATGAGGTAAGGAATATCCATTATTATAGAAGATAAAGGTCTGCACTCAGGGGAGATGGCGTGCAAGAAGGATTTGTGCGAGTGGGAAGTAGGCTGTAGAGCTAGATTACCAATCGGCTACCGTGGCGTTGAAGATTTGATCGCAGATGTCGCGTATCAACTCGGTGACCAGTCGTTCTTGCACTTGTGAGAGTTTAGCAAGTTGGCATCGTAGGGAGCAGTGGCAGAAAATTGCTTCTCCCAGCGTTGGTTGGTTTTGCGATTCTCAAAACGAATGTTCACCGTTAGGCGAAGTTGCACTTGAGAGGAGAAGCCGTCTGCCGAAATTGATTTGTTGAATTGATCATAGCCGGTAATTTCTCCAGAGATGCATATCACCATTGCGTTTGACGAGGCGAAGACGAGTTTGGTTGACATATTGGTCTTGCAAGCGATTGTTAAACATAGCCTGCATAGGAGCCCAGCCATAAGGGGCGCGGTTCGCGATAGGGTCGATTTGCAGTGTCTTGATCAAATCGTAGTTGAGATTCGTGCCTGTGAATTTGTAGGACACGCTACATGCTGCCAATACGATGGTGAATAATACCGGCAATAGAAGGAGCGACCAACTCCGAAGTAGGGGACGAATCCCTTGTGATAAGTGTGATTGGATGCTCATAGTGAGTCTTGGGCTATAAATCTTCTAGGCCGTATTCTTTAATCTTACGGTATAGTGTACGCTCAGAGATGCCTATTTGATCAGCCGCTTGTTTGCGGTGACCATTATATTTGTGGAGAGCCTGAACTATTAAGTCGCGCTCTACATCACTTTTTGTGCAAGCGGTATATCAGAGGTGTAAGGAGTATCTTCCACAATCTCTTCTGCATTGTCTATAATTTCGTGAGCGATGACAGGAGCTTCACGATGGTAGGGCAGCAGGGGAGAGTTGTTGTTGGAGGAGCCGTTGGATGACCATTGGCCTTGTTTAAGTTGCGCTATCTCAGCTTTTAATTGCTCAATGTCATGACGGAGCGTCAAAATCATCTGCAATATGGTATTTGTGTCTTTGTCTAACCTCGCACTAGTGTCTGTAGATTCTAAGGCAGTGTGAGCACCGCTTACCGCAAGCTGTGTGTGCTCTGTTTGAAAGTTGATGTAGTGCGCTAAAATCTCAGGTGTGATTTCGCGGGTATCTTCTGTGACAGACATCGTCTCTGCCACATTTTTAGTTGGCGGATGTTGCCAGGCCAAGGATAGGATAGTAGAGCGGAACGAGCTGCATCGTTTAGACGAATAGGAGGCATTTGATAACGCTCACTCATCTCCAGGGCAAATTTGCGAAATAGGATATCCACATCATTTCCGCGTTCACGCAAAGGCGGGATGGCGATAGGCACAGCTGCTAATCTATAGTATAGGTCTTGTCTAAACAGACGATCAGCAATAGCTTGCTTCATGTCTACATTGGTAGCAGCTACAATGCGCACATCTGTCTTCTTAACTTCGCTAGAGCCCACTGGGATGTATTCTCCTGTCTCGAGGACGCGCAAGAGGCGCACCTGAGTTTTGAAGTGGAAGTTCACCTACTTCATCTAGAAATAGCGTTCCACCATCGGCGGCAGAGAAATAGCCTTCTCGGCTATCTACACTTCCAGTAAATGCGCCCTTTACGTGTCCGAAAAGTTCGGAGTCGATGGTGCCTTCAGGGATTGCACCGCAGTTGAGAGCCAAGTAGCGTTTGTTTTTGCGCGGGCTGGCATCGTGGATGATGCGTGGGATGATCTCCTTACCAACACCATTCTCTCCTTGAATAAGCACAGACAAATCCACGCGAGCCACTTTAAGAGCAGTCTCAATGGCGCGGTTTAGTGCATCGCTATTGCCAACGATGCCGTAGCGTTGCTTTACGGATTGTAGTTCTTTCTCGGTCATGATGTGAAAAAGCGAATAATCGCTATATGGGGAGTAGTGTGGCTCGTTCTCTTATATTATATAAAAGTGGAGGGCTGGGCTGGCTTAGAGATGTCTGCTTGAGTGGCAGGACATACTATGCCAAGAAAATAGAGATTGCAAATTTACGAAATATTTTCCAGCTGTCTCTTAGTTTCTTTGATTTTTCGTACATTTGCATTATACGGGTCTCTGATTTCTTGTTTAGCGTGTTATATGAACATGAGTTCAAAAATGATAATAATGGATAGATAGATGAAGAGGTTTTTAAGTACTTTCATGATGTTCTTAGGGATATTGGGGAGCTTGTTGGGGTTCTCCAGTTGCATTGGCGAAGATTTGCCTACTGAGCAAAAAAGAAGTGGTGAGTGTAGGAGATAGAGTGCCTGATTTCGAGGTAAGGTTGTCAGACGGGAGTCGTTTTAGCTCGAGAAGTGGGAATGGTGAGATTAAAGTGATTGCGTTTTTCGATACCGATTGTTCAGATTGTCAGCGATTTTTGCCTGAGTTGCAGCAACTCTTTGAGGACGTTCGCCGAGAAGGGGGAGGATAGATAAGGTTTCTGTGAAGTTTTGTGTCGCGGCACGAGAGCAAACGTCTGCTCAAGTGCAGCATTATTGGAATTTGCACAGTTTCACCATGCCCTATTATGCTCCGGCTAATCGCAGTCTTTATCATCAGTTTGCCCGTGTGACGGTGCCAAGGGTTTATCTGGTAAATCCAGAAGGTGTGATTGTGGCGGCCTTCGCTGATCAACCAATTCCAACCTATGAGGTTTTGCGTCGTGCCATTGGGAGGCTGACTCATGAGTTTGCATCGCAAAATGCTGCCAATGGAATATGAGAACGGAAATAATATCATCTGATGGGGAGAAGGGAGGCATCTCCTGAGGAGAGTTTAAGATAGTGTATATAGCGTTTTTCTGTATTTTATGATATTTCTAATTTTTCCTGCTCATATTTCGGAGATAATTAAATAATGCTATTTTCTTTTGGTCGGGTTGATGCAGGGAGTGGAAAATAGGTCGAAAGGGCATTGTGAAAGAAAAGTGCTAAAAAACGCTGTAAATTAGATGATTTGCTTGGTGGTTTCAGAGAAAGTTCGTATCTTTGTACCGCAAAAGTAAGAGCTGTGTGCTCTTCTACGGCTTCAAGCCGTGATAATCAATCGGTTATACGACTTAAACTGAATAATAACCATTCGCCCCGCTGAGGTAGTGACTGAGGCGGGCTACGAAATCAAAAATCAATAAAATTCCAAATGCCAGGATTATTAGGTAAGAAAATCGGAATGACTTCCGTTTTCGGTGCCGACGGCAAAAATGTGCCGTGCACTGTAATTGAATGCGGTCCTTGCGTAGTTACTCAGATTAAGACTGTTGAAAAAGACGGTTATTCTGCTGTGCAAGTTGGCTTTCAAGATGTAAAGGAAAAGAATGTTTCTGCTCCTCTCCTTGGTCACTTCAAGAAAGCTGGTGTTACACCCAAGCGTCATTTGGCTGAGTTTGTTTACGAACAAGAGCTCAACCTTGGTGATGCAGTGACTGTAGAACTCTTTGGTGAAAATGACTTCGTTGATGTTGTTGGAACTTCTAAGGGTAAAGGTTTTCAGGGTGTTGTGAAACGCCATGGTTTTGGTGGTGTAGGTCAGTCTACTCACGGTCAAGATGACCGTCTCCGTAAGCCCGGTTCTATCGGTGCTTGCTCTTATCCCGCAAAGGTGTTTAAGGGTTTGCGCATGGGTGGCCAAATGGGTGGCAAGCGTGTGACTACTCAGAACTTGAAAGTGTTAAAGGTGATCCCTGAACATAATCTCCTTTTGATTAAGGGTAGTGTTCCTGGTTGCAATGGTTCAATCGTAATTGTAGAAAAGTAAGACATGGAAGTTAGTGTATTGAATATTAAGGGTCAAGATACTGGTAAGAAGGTGACTCTTAACGACAGTGTCTTCGGTGTTGAGCCTAATGACCACGCTATTTATCTTGATGTAAAGCAATATCTTGCTGCACAACGCCAAGGCACTGCGAAGTCTAAGGAACGTAGCGAGATGTCTGGTTCTACTCGTAAGCTCGGTCGTCAGAAAGGTGGCGGTGGCGCACGTCGTGGTGATATTAATTCACCTGTACTCGTAGGTGGTGCTCGCGTGTTTGGTCCAAAGCCTCGTGACTATCGCTTTAAGCTCAATAAGAAGGTGAAGCAGTTGGCTCGTCGTTCTGCGTTGAGCTACAAGGTTCAAGAGAATGCGCTTGTAGTAGTAGAAGATTTCACTTTTGAAACTCCTAAGACAAAGAGCTTTATTGCATTGCTCAATGATCTTAACCTTGCAGGCAAGAAGGTGCTCTTCGTAGCTCCTGGTAGTGATAAGAATCTCTATCTCTCAGCTCGTAACCTTCCCAAGGCAAAAGTTGCTGTTGCTTCTGATATCAACACTTATGGTGTGCTTGATGCAGCTGTTTTGGTGCTCACCGAAAGCGCAGTAGCAAAGGTAGAAGAAGTACTCGCTAAGTAATTATCTCATTAAACAACGAAGTAATGGCATTCATTATTAAACCCATCGTTACGGAAAAACTGAACGAGCTTTCTGAAAAGCAGAATAAGTTCGGTTTCGTAGTGAAGCCAACTGCCAATAAGCTCCAAATCAAGGCTGAGGTAGAAGCACGCTACGGTGTGACGGTTACTGACGTGAACACAATGGTTTACGCTGGTAAGAGCAAGTCTCGCTATACTCGCGCTGGTCTCCTTCGTGGTCGTACCAACGCTTTCAAGAAGGCTATTGTCACTGTGAAGGAAGGCGAGGCCATCGATTTCTATAGCAATATCTAAACAAAGAAATGGCAGTACGTAAATTTAAGCCCACGACTCCGGGCCAAAGACACAAAGCTATCGGTACTTTCGAAGAAATTACTGCATCAGTACCGGAAAAATCTCTCGTTAGCGGGTAAGCGTGCTAGCGGTGGTCGCAATAACGTCGGTAAGATGACTATGCGTTATCTCGGCGGTGGTCACAAGCGTAAGTTCCGTTTTATCGACTTCAAGCGTGAGAAAGATGGAGTTCCCGCAGTGGTAAAGACTATCGAGTATGATCCAAACCGTTCTGCTCGTATCGCTCTTCTACTATGCTGATGGTGAAAAGCGTTATATCATCGCTCCCAATGGATTGAAGGTTGGCGATCAGCTCCTCTCTGGTGCTGAAGCTGCTCCTGAAGTAGGTAACGCACTTCCTCTTCAAAACATCCCCGTGGGTACTGTGATCCACAACATTGAGCTTCGTCCTGGTCAAGGCGCACTTCTCGTTCGCTCTGCTGGTAACTTCGCTCAGCTCACTTCTCGTGAAGGTAAGTATTGTGTTATCAAGTTGCCCTCTGGAGAAACTCGTCAAATTCTCAGTGCTTGCAAAGCTACAATCGGTAGCGTAGGTAACTCCGACCACGCTCTCGAATCTTCTGGTAAGGCAGGTCGTAGCCGCTGAGCTTGGTCGTCGTCCTCACAACCGTGGTGCTGTGATGAACCCTGCAGACCACCCTCATGGGTGGTGGTGAAGGACGCCAAAGCGGTGGACACCCACGCTCTCGTACTGGTCTCTATGCTAAGGGTCTCAAGACTCGTGCACCTAAGAAGCAGAGCAACAAGTACATTATCGAAAGACGTAAGAAATAACAGCACTAAAAGAATCGCAATATGAGTCGTTCTCTTAAGAAAGGTCCATACATCGCAGTTTCTCTCGAGAAGAAGATTCTTGCCATGAACGAAAGTGGTAAGAAGAATGTGGTGAAAACTTCGGGCTCGCGTTTCCGATGATTTCCCCGATTTCGTGGGTCACACTGTCGCAGTGCACAATGGTAACAAGTTCATTCCCGTTTATGTGACTGAAAACATGGTAGGTCACAAAAGTTCGGTGAGTTCGCTCCCACTCGTAAGTTCGGTGGTCACGGCGGCAACAAGAAGAAGTAATCTACTTCGCACTTGATTACCTCACACAAATCAATCCATTCCAATAATCAACATCTCAATCTCTAAATAATGGGAGCTAGAAAAAGACTCGCCGCTGAAGCTCGCAAAGCGGCTCTCAAAACCCAGTATTTTGCAAAGTTGAATGATTGTCCTTCGTCTCCGCAAGATGCGCTACGTAGTAGACTTGGTGCGCGGCATGGAAGTGAATCGCGCCCTCGGCACGCTCCGCTTCAGCAAGAAGGCTGCGTCTAACGACGTAGAGAAGCTCCTTCGCTCTGCCATCGCTAACTGGGAAGCAAAGAATAATCGCAAAGCCGAAGAAGGCGAACTCTTCATCACGAAGATCTTCGTTGACGGTGGTGCAACGCTCAAGCGCATGCGCCCTGCACCCCAAGGTCGTGGCTATCGCATCCGCAAACGTTCTAACCACGTGACTATTTTTCGTGGGCACTAAAGAAGAAACCAACGACTAATTAGTAAAAGAAATGGGACAAAAGATTAATCCTATCGCCAACCGACTTGGCATCATCCGCGGTTGGGACTCCAACTGGTTCGGTGGTTCTAACTTCGGCGACAGCATTCTCGAAGATAGCTAAGATCCGTGAGTACTCGATGCTCGTTTCAAGAACTACATCGAGAAGCCCGGTCGCAACGCTAGCAAAAAAGAATTTACCAGTGTTTATGAATACGTTTCTCGCATCGTTATCGAACGTACACCTAAATTGGTGACAATCACGGTGTGCACTAGCCGTCCTGGCATGATCATCGGCCAAGGTGGTAAGGATGTAGAGCAACTCAAACTTCAACTTCAGAAGATCACGAACAAGGATGTTCAAATCAACATCTTCGAAGTGAAGAAGCCTGACCTCGACGCTAATATCGTAGCAAAGTCTATCGCACGCCAAATTGAAGGTAAGATTGCTTACCGTCGTGCTATCAAGAAGGCTATCGAGAATACAATGCGTGGTGGTGCAGAAGGTATTAAAATACAAATCAGCGGTCGCTTGAACGGTGCTGAAATCGCTCGTAGCGAAATGTACAAGGAAGGTCGTACACCTCTCCACACTTTCCGTGCAGACATCGACTATTGCCAAACTGAAGCCCTCACTAAAGTGGGTATCCTTGGTATTAAAGTGTGGATCTGCCGTGGCGAAGTTTATGGCAAGCGTGACCTCGCTCCTAACTTCACTGCTGAGAAGGAGAATGGTCGTCGTGAAGGCGGTCGTCGTGAAGGTCGTGGTAACTTCCGCAACAAGAGAAATTCAAACCGTTAATCGATTCCGTTTAGAGCATTATGTTACAGCCTAAAAGAACTAAGTACCGCCGCCCTCATAAGGGCCGCAGCAAAGGCAACGCCCAGCGCGGTAACCAACTCGCTTTTGGTAGCTTCGGCATCAAGAGCCTCGATACGCACTGGATTACCGGTCGTCAAATCGAAGCTGCACGTATCGCTATGACGCGTTACATGCAACGTGAAGGACAGAGCTGGATTCGCATTTTCCCCGACAAACCTATCACTAAGAAGCCTGCCGACGTCCGCATGGGTAAAGGTAAGGGTGACCCTGTAGGTTTTGTGTTCCCCATCACTCCTGGTCGCATCATCTTTGAAATCGAAGGTGTTCCCTTCGAAGTGGCAAAAGAAGCTCTTCGCCTCGCAGCGCAGAAGCTCCCCGTGACCACTAAGTTCATTGTTAGACACGACTACGACAAAAAAGCTTGATTATGAAGATTGCAGAAATTCGTGAACTGAAAAGCAAGGGCGAACTCGCAGAACGCCTTGCAGCTGAGGTTGCAGCCTATGACACTTTGGTGATCAACCACAGCATCTCTCCCCTGGAAAATCCTGCACAGATCAAGACGCTCCGTCGTACCATCGCGCAGATGAAGACTGTGTTGAACGAAAAGTAAATCGGTGACGAACTAAAGGCTATGCTCATGCTATACGTTGCTGCTGCTGATTGTTGAATTGCTGAGAAGTAGGCACTACAACGAATAGACAGTGAACATAGCACTGAAGTTCAAACCAACAAACTATACACAATCCAGAATGGAAAGAAATTTAAGAAAAACTCGTCAGGGTGTTGTTGTGAGCAACAAGATGGACAAAACCATCGTGGTTGCCGCAAAGTTCAAAGAGAAGCACCCTATTTATGGTAAGTTTATCTCCAAGACGAAGAAGTATCACGCTCACGACGAGAAGAACGATTGCAACGTTGGTGATACCGTGCTCATCATGGAAACCCGTCCCTTGAGCAAGACCAAGCGTTGGAGAGTTGTAGAAATCGTAGAAAGAGCTAAGTAATCATGATCCAGACAGAATCTAGATTGACCGTTTGCGACAACAGCGGTGCTCGTGAGGCACTCTGCATTCGCGTACTCGGCGGTACGAAGCGTCGCTACGCTTCTGTAGGTGATGTGATTGTCGTTTCTGTGAAGAGCGTCATCCCATCCAGCGATATCAAAAAGGGTGCTGTTTCAAAGGCACTGATTGTACGTACGAAGAAAGAAATCCGTCGTCCTGATGGTTCTTACATCCGCTTTGATGACAATGCATGCGTTCTTTTGAACAATGCAGGTGAGTTGAGAGGTAGCCGTATCTTCGGCCCTGTGGCTCGTGAGCTTCGTGCTGTAAACATGAAGGTGGTTTCTTTGGCACCTGAAGTACTCTAATCCCACACTAATAAAGACTAACATCTCACATGAGTAAGTTACATATTAAGAAGGGTGACACTGTGTGCGTGCTTGCAGGTAAGGATAAGAACAAGACCGGTAAGGTGGTTCGTGTCCTCGTTGACAAACAACGCGCTATCGTGGAAGGTCTCAACATGGTTCAAAAGAGCCAGAAGCCCAGCGCCCAGAATCCTCAGGGTGGTTTCGTGAAAACGGAAGCTCCCATTCACATTTCCAATTTGAATGTGGTTGATCCTAAGACCGGCAAGCCCACTCGCATCGGTCGTCAGCGTAACGCTGAAGGTAAGCTCGTCCGCATCGCTAAAAAATCAGGAGAGGAGATTTAGTAATGAATACCGCACAACTCAAGAAAGAATATAAGGAGCGCATTGCTCCTGCGTTGATGAAGCAGTTCAACTACTCTTCTTCTATGCAGATCCCCGTCCTCAAGAAGATCGTTATTAACCAAGGTCTTGGTAGTGCTACTGCTGATAAGAAGATTATCGATGTAGCTATCAACGAGCTCACAGCAATTACTGGTCAAAAGGCAGTTGCTACTGTTTCTAAGAAGGACGTTACTAACTTTAAGCTTCGGTAAGAAGATGCCTATCGGCGTGATGGTAACTCTCCGTCGTGAGCAAATGTACGAATTCCTCGAAAAGCTCGTTCGTGTGGCTCTCCCACGTATCCGTGACTTCAAGGGTATCGAAAGCAAGTTCGATGGCCGTGGTAACTACACTCTCGGTATTCAAGAACAAATCATCTTCCCTGAAATCAACATCGACTCTATCGATCGTATCTTGGGTATGAACATCACTTTCGTGACTTCTGCTCCCACAGACGAAGAGGGCTACGCTCTCCTCAAGGAATTTGGTCTTCCTTTCAAGAACGCTAATAACAACTAATCAGCGATATGGCAAAAGAATCAATGAAAGCACGCGAAGTGAAGCGTGCCAAAATGGTTGCTAAGTATGCTGCTAAGCGTGCTGCTCTTAAGGAAATCGTTAATCACAGCGATGATCCCCAAGCTGCTTTCGAAGCTGCTCAAAAGCTCCAACGCATTCCTCGCAACGCTAACCCCATCCGTTTGCACAACCGTTGCAAGATCACGGGTCGTCCAAAGGGTTATATCCGCCTCTTCGGTCTTTCTCGTATCCAATTCCGCGAGATGGCTTCTGCAGGTCTTATCCCTGGCGTTCGCAAAGCATCTTGGTAAGATGCACTCTCAATTGAGACCAACAAATATTTAACACTGTCGGGAAATTTCCCGATAAATTAAACTCTCAATAAATGACTGATCCTATAGCAGACTTTTTGACCCGTCTTCGCAACGCGATCCAAGCTAAGCATCGCGTAGTTGAAGTTCCTGCGTCAAACTTGAAGAAGGACATCACTAAGATCCTCTTCGACAAGGGCTATATCCTCAACTACAAGTTTGAGGAAGTAGGGCCTCAAGGCACTATCAAAATCGCTCTTAAGTACAACCCCGCCACTAAGGTGAGCGCAATTAAGAGCTTGAAGCGTGTTTCTACTCCAGGTATGCGTAAGTATACTGGTTATCGTGACATGCCTCGCGTAATCAACGGACTTGGTATTGCTATCATCTCCACGTCCAAAGGTGTTATGACAGACAAGGAAGCTGCTGCCCTCAAGATTGGCGGTGAGGTTCTTTGCTATGTATACTAATAAACAGAAGGAACAAAATGTCTAGAATTGGTAAATTGCCGATTAACATTCCTGCAGGCGTAGAAGCTACCCTGAAGGATAATGTAGTGACCGTTAAAGGTCCGAAGGGTGAACTCTCTCAGGCTGTTGATCCCTCTATCATTGTCACTATCGCAGATGGTCAAATCACCTTCGCTATCGATGAGAACAGCGAAGTGGAACAAAAGCAAAAGCAAGCGTTCCATGGCCTCTACCGCGCCCTCGTCAACAACATGGTTGTTGGTGTAACTGAACAGTACAAGGCCGAAATGGAACTTGTGGGTGTCGGTTATCGTGTAGAGAACAAGGGGAATCTCATCACATTCTCTCTTGGTTTCACGCACCCCATCTTGATTCAGCTTCCTAAGGAAATCTCTGTGGAGACTAAGATGGAGCGTAACAAGAACCCTTATATTTGCCTCACTTCTTGCGACAAGCAGCTTCTTGGCCTCGTATGTGCTAAGATTCGCTCTTTCCGTAAGCCTGAACCTTACAAGGGTAAGGGTATTCTTTACGTCGGTGAACAAATCCGTCGTAAGTCTGGTAAGTCGGCAGGTGCTAAGTAATCTCTAATCACGACACAAGATTATGACAAAAGTAAAAGAAGCAAGACGCGTAAAGATTAAGTATCGCGTTCGCAATAAGATTTCTGGCACGGCTGAACGTCCTCGCATGAGCGTTTTCCGTAGCAACAAGCAAATCTACGTTCAGATCATCAATGATGAAGTAGGCAGCACGCTCGTTGCAGCTTCTTCTCTCGGTCTTGAAGCTTGCCCTAAGAAGGAACAAGCATTCAGGTGGGTGAAGCAGTAGCCAAGAAGGCTCTTTGGAAGCAGGTATCACTACCGTAGTTTTTGATCGTAACGGCTACCTCTACCACGGTCGCGTGAAGGAAGTTGCTGAAGGCGCTCGTAATGGTGGACTCAAATTCTAAAGATTATGGCAAACAGAGTAAATGCAAACTGAAGAATTGAAAGATAGACTCGTTGCTATCAATCGTGTAACGAAAGGTTACTAAAAGGTGGTCGCACTTTTCACTTTCGCTGCTATCGTAGTAGTTGGTGATGGTAAGGTGTTATCGGTTACGGTCTTGGTAAGGCTGGCGAAGTTACCGCCGCTATTGCTAAGGGCGTTGAAGCCGCTAAGAAGAACCCTCGTGAAGGTGCCCATCATTAAAAGGTACTGTTCCTCACGAACAAGCTGCTCGCTTCGGCGGTGCTGAGGTGCTTATCCTCCCCGCTTCTGAAGGTACTGGAGTAGTAGCCGGTGGTGCTATGCGCCCCGTGTTCGAAAGTGTAGGTATCACCAACGTTTTGGCTAAGTCAAAGGGTTCTCTAACCCCCACAACTTGGTAAAGGCTACTATCCAAGCTCTTGGTGAAATGCGTGATGCACGCACTGTGGCTCAACATCGTGGTGTTTCATTGGATAAAGTTTTCAGAGGATAATCACATGGCAAAGATTAAGATTCAGCAAACTCGCAGCCGTATCGGCGCGCCCGTAGATCAAAAGCGTACTCTCGATGCGCTTGGTCTCACTCAAAATCTCTACCATGTTGTAGAACTCGAAGACAATGCTTGCACTCGCGGTATGATTCGCAAGGTTCACCACTTGGTAACAGTAGTAGAATAATCCAAAACGTAACGACATTATGAAATTACATACTCTCAAACCTGCCAACGGTTCTACCCAAACGCGCAAGCGTATCGGTCGTGGTCCTGGTTCTGGACTCGGTGGTACTTCTACCCGCGGTCATAAGGGTGCCAAGTCTCGTTCTGGTTACAGCAAGAAGATTGGTTTCGAAGGTGGTCAGATGCCTCTCCAACGCCGTCTTCCTAAGTTTGGTTTCAAGAACATCAACCGTGTCGAGTATAAGCCCATCAATCTCAACACCCTCCAAACTCTTGCCGAGGCTAAGAACCTCGAGAAGATCGGTGTTGCAGAGCTTATCGAAGCAGGTTTCATCAACGGTAAGTCACTCGTTAAGGTGCTTGCTAATGGTGAATTGAAGGTTAAGCTTCACCGTAGAAGCTCACGCTTTCTCCAAGGCTGCTGTAGCTGCTATCGAAGCAGCAGGTGGTACGGCTGCTCAACTCTAAATAACGAAATTCTAAGAGTCGAATGAAAAAAATAATCGAAACACTCAAGAACATCTGGCGCATTGAGGACTTGCGCGTGCGCATTCTCATCACCATCCTGTTCGTAGCCATCTATCGTTTTGGTTCGACTGTGGTTCTCCCCGGTATCGATTCAAACGCTTTGGCTAATCTGCACAAGCAGACGGAGGGCGGCCTTATGTCGCTTCTTGACATGTTCTCTGGTGGAGCATTCTCTCAAGCTTCAATCTTTGCTTTGGGTATTATGCCCTACATCACAGCTTCGATTGTTATTCAGCTCTTGGCAGTTGCAGTTCCCTATTTCCAAAAGATGCAACGTGAAGGTGAAAGCGGAACGCGTAAGATCAATCAGTACACACGCTTTTTGACGCTAGCGATCCTCACCTTCCAAGCTCCTACATATCTCATCAACCTCAAGGCGCAAACGCAAGGTAGCGGTGCGTTCTTGATGGGAGATGGGGTGGGATTCATGGTTATGTCAACCATCATCCTTGCAGCAGGATCTATGTTTGTTTTGTGGCTCGGAGAACGCATCACAGATAAAGGCATAGGTAATGGTGTTTCAGTCATCATCATGATTGGTATCATTGCTCGTCTCCCAGTGGCTTTTGTAGAGGAATTCACCTCCGCTCTCTCTGGAGCAGAAGGTGGTGGTCTCATCAAGTTCCTTGTAGAGATTATTGCTCTTGTTGCTGTGATGGCTTTCGCCATTCTTTTGGTAAAAGCGGTACGTAAAGTTCCAGTACAGTACGCTAAACGCATTGAAGGTCGCAAAAATCAGTTTGGTGGTGCACGTCAGTACATTCCTTTGAAGCTCTTTGCGGCTAACGTGATGCCGATCATCTTTGCACAGGCCATCATGTTTATTCCAATGATGCTCGTACAGTCGCTGAACGTGCAAAGCCCCATTTTGCAACAATTCCTTCATAACGATAGCGTTCTCTACAATGTAGTGTTCGTATTGCTCATTGTAGCATTCACCTACTTCTATACGGCGATTACAATGAATCCCGTACAGATGGCAGAAGATATGAAGCGTAACAACGGTTTCATTCCTGGTATCAAGCCTGGTAAGGATACTGCTGATTACATTGACAATGTGATGTCACATCTCACTTTGCCAGGTTCACTCTTCATTGCTGCAATTGCTATTCTCCCTGTCTTCGCTCAAATGAAGCCATTCGGAGTACACCAAGCATTTGCACACTTCTTCGGAGGTACGTCGTTGCTCATTCTTGTGGGTGTGGTGTTGGATACCATCCAACAAATTGATAGCCACATGTCAGTGCGCAACTACGACAGAATGCTCAATGCGGGACACACTCGCAACCGTTCAAACGTATAAGGCACATAGAATCTCGTCAGATGATTTATCTGAAAACAGAAGAAGAAATCGAGTTGCTGCGAGCTGCCAATCAATTGCTAAGTGCAACACTCGCCGAAATAGCAAAGATTGTGAAGCCAGGTGTTACAACACTTGAGTTGGATGCCTTGGCAGAGCAATTCATTAGAGATCATGGCGCGATACCTGCATCTCAAAAGGTTTTCCCGCTAGTTTTCCAGACACCGATCCTTTCCCTGCATCCATTTGTGCTTCGGTCAACGAAGTCGTGGTGCATGGACTACCAACGGCAGAGCCACTAAAAGATGGAGACATCGTTTCTATTGATTGTGGCACCTTCTAAATGGTTTTTGTGGTGATTCCGCCTACACGTTTTGTGTAGGAGAAGTGAGTGAAGAGGTGAAACGCCTCTTGCGTACCACAAAAGAAAGTCTTTACAAAGGCATTGAAGCTGCTCTCCCCAATCGTCGCATCGGTGACATTGGTGCAGCAGTTCAGAGCCATTGCGAAGCAGAAGGCTTCGGAGTCGTTCGCGAATTTGTAGGTCACGGCATCGGTCGTGAAATGCACGAAGAGCCCTCAATTCCCAATTATGGAAAGAGAGGAACAGGAAAACAACTTAAAAATGGTCTCTGCATCGCCATCGAACCCATGATCACCTTGGGAAGCCCTGAGATAGGCATGCACCCCGACAAGTGGAGCATCCTGACTCGCGACAGAAGTATGGCAGCGCATTTCGAGCATACCATCGCCATTCACAATGGCAAAGCTGATATTCTTTCTTCGTTTGAAGAAATCGAACGAGTGGAAGGTAACCTCTATTAGAACATCTATGGCTAAACAAACTGCAATTGAACAGGACGGAACCATCATCGAGGCTTTGAGCAACGCGATGTTCCGTGTAGAGTTAGAGAACGGTCATCCCATTACCGCTCATATCTCGGGAAAGATGCGTATGCACTACATCAAGATTCTTCCTGGTGACCGAGTGAAGGTGGAAATGAGTCCTTACGATTTGTCGAAAGGCAGAATCGTATTCCGATACAAATAAAACATCATTCAAGATATGAAGACAAGAGCATCCTTGAAGAAGCGCACTGCTGACTGCAAGATTGTACGTCGCAAGGGCCGCCTCTATGTGATTAACAAGAAAAACCCTAAGTTCAAGACACGTCAGGGTTAATCCAACAGACAAAAATAAAATAAGTATATGGCAATAAGAATTGTTGGTGTTGATTTGCCTCAAAACAAGCGAGGCGAAATCGCTTTGACCTATATCTTCGGTATTGGTCGTAGTAGCTCGGCAAAAATCCTTGACAAGGCCGGGATCGACAGAGACATCAAAGTAAAAGATTGGACGGACGACCAAGCCGCCAAGATTCGTGAAATCATTGGTGCTGAGTTCAAGGTAGAGGGTGACCTCCCGCTCGCAGTACAGCTCAATGATCGCTGCTCATGGACATCGGTTGCTCACCGTGGTATTCGCCACCGTATTGGTCCTCCCTCCGTGCCACAGAGCACGTTTAGAACAACGCCTCGCACTCGCAAGGGTCGCAGAAGACCGTTGCTAACAAGAAGAAGGCTACTAAATAATAAGTAAACTTATGGCAAAAGAAAACTGTCTCTGCAAGAAGCGTAACGTGAAGGTTGACGCGCAAGGTCAGCTCCACGTACACAGCTCTTTCAACAATATCATCGTTTCACTCGCTAACGGCGAAGGTCAAGTTATCTCTTGGTCAAGTGCTGGTAAGATGGGCTTCCGTGGTTCTAAGAAGAACACTCCTTACGCTGCCCAGATGGCTGCTCAAGACTGCGCAGTAGCTCGACCTCGGTCTCCGCAAGGGTAAAGGCTTACGTTAAGGGTCCTGGTAATGGTCGTGAGAGTGCTACCGCGCTTGCCACGGTGCAGGTATCGAAGTAACTGAAATCATTGACGTTACTCCACTCCACACAATGGCTGCCGTCCTCCCAAGCGTCGTCGCGTGTAATTAAAGACAACCTGAGCTTCTCTTCCGCAACATTGTAAACTGTGCACCCTCGAGTGCCTGGATCATGTGGCTTAGTGCTACGTTGTTGATGCTCTAAAGGCATCAAAACGTTTCTACGAAAAAGGAAGAAAGTACAACCAGAACGATTTCATCCCACCGCATACCGAGCATCTCCAGCTGCAGTGGACCGAAGTCGCCCTAAGATGAACGATAACATGACAAAAGTAAATCAACCAATATGGCAAGATATACAGGTCCTAAGGTTCGTCTTTCTCGCAAGTTCGGTGAAGACATCTTCGGCAACACTACCAAGCGTATGCAGGGTCGCAACCAAAACGTGCGTCGTCGCAAGACCTCTGAATACGGCATCATGCTCGCCGAGAAGCAAAAGGCTAAGTTCACCTATGGCGTTCTCGAAAAGCAATTCCGTAACCTCTTCGATAAGGCTGCAAAGGCTAGCGGTATCACCGGTGAACTTTTGCTCCAAGCCCTCGAATGTCGTCTTGACAACGTCGTATATCGTCTTGCTATCGCAGGCACTCGTGCTGCTGCTCGTCAGCTTGTAAATCACAAGCACATCAGAGTAGATGGTCGTGTGGTAAACATCGCTTCTTACAGCGTTAAGCCTGGTCAAGTGGTTGCTGTTCGCGAAAAGTCTAAGTCACTCGAAGTGATTGCTGACTCTCTCGCTGGATTCAATCATTCCAAGTATCCTTGGGTGGAATGGGATGAAGCTACTAAGTCTGGTAAGCTCCTCCACAAGCCCGAGCGCGCTGACATTCCTGAGAACATCAAGGAACAGTTGATCGTCGAGCTCTACTCTAAGAACTAATTCATAATACGATTTTTCATGGCGATATTAGCATTCCAAAAACCCGACAAAGTGGTTATGCTCGAAAACGATTCTAAGTATGGAAAATTTGAATTCCGTCCTTTGGAAACAGGTTTCGGTACCACCGTCGGCAATGCTCTACGTCGCATCCTCCTCTCCTCGTTGGAAGGTTTCGCCATCTGCGCTATCAAGATTGATGGAGTAGAACACGAATTTGCTCCTGTCCCTGGTGTGAAGGAAGACGTAACCAACATCATTCTCAAGTTGAAGCAAGTTCGCTTCAAACAGTTAGTAGAAGAATTCGAGACTGGAGAAAGCAAGTATCACCATTTCGAACTCTACGGAGTTCAAAGCAGGTGACATTGGCAAACAATTGTCCGGTTTTGAGGTCCTCAATCCCGAACTTGTAATTTGCCATTTGGATTCCAAAGCCACGATGACGATCGAAGTTACGATCAACAAGGGTCGCGGATATGTTCCCGCTGATGAAAATCGCGAGTTCTGCACCGATGTCAACGTGATTCCCATCGATTCTATTTACACTCCCATCCGCAACGTCAAGTACCTCATCGAGCCCTTCCGCGTTGAGCAGAAGACCGACTACGATAAGCTCGTGCTTGAAGTTACTACGGACGGTTCCATCCACCCAAAGGATGCCCTGAAAGAGGCTGCAAAACTTCATCTATCACTTCATGCTCTTCTCTGATGAGAAGATCACCGTGGACGATGCTCCCGATGCTGATAATGAAGAGTTCGATGAAGAAGTATTGCACATGCGTCAGTTGCTCAAGACGAAGCTCGTCGACCTCAACCTCTCTGTCCGCGCTCTCAACTGCTTGAAGGCTGCAGACGTAGAAACCCTCGGCGAACTCGTTCAATACAACAAGAACGACCTCTTCGAGTTCCGCAACTTTGTAGGAAATCGCTCACCGAGCTTGATGATTTGCTCGAGAGTCTGAATCTGTCGTTTGGAACCGACATTTCAAAATACAAATTGGACAAGGATTAATCCCGAGCATTCGGAATGATTAGTCAACTATCCCATTAAACAACAAGTACCCAAATGAGACACAATAAGAAATTCAATCATCTCAGTCGTACTGCTTCTCACCGCGCTGCTATGCTCTCTAACATGGCTGTGTCGTTGATCAAGCACAAAAGAATCACTACGACTGTCGCTAAGGCCCAGGCGTTGAAGAAGTACGTCGAGCCCCTTATCACTAAGTCTAAGCAAGACACCACCAACTCACGTCGTGTTGTCTTCTCTTACCTCAAAGATAAGTTCGCCGTAACTGAGCTCTTCAAAGAAGTCAGCGTCAAGGTTGGTGATCGTCCTGGTGGTTACACCCGCATCATCAAGACTGGTTTCCGTGCAGGAGACGCAGCGCCCATGTGCTTTATCGAATTGGTTGACTACAACGAGAACATGGCCAAGACTGAAAAGAAGGCTAAGCGTACTCGTCGTTCAAAGAAGGCCGCTGCTGAAGAAGCTCCCGTGCCTGCTGAAGCTCAGGTCGAAGCTCCTGTTGCTGAAACAGAGGCACCTGCAACTGCAGAGTAATTTTACACCACATACTTATGCCATCCTCACTCCTCACAAAGGAGTGGGGATTTTTTGTACCTTGACACCTGATTTCGGAGTTGTTTGTCTATACCACGCTCTCCAGCTAAAGATGGTTCGGGTATCGTCCGCAATAGTGATAGAGACAATGAGATACTATATTGACCGCTTCCACGCCACGTTCCTTGAGGGCTTGCAGCTCTATTTCCGAGGACAAAGCTCCTTCTTTGTGGTGATGCATCATACTAACCACCTCTCCTCTACTATTATAGCTGTCTGGTAGAAGTATTCCTCTCCGATAGTATAAGAAGGCTGAAATCCTACAAAAGGGTTTCAGCCTATTTTTTACTTGCTTGTTGACTAGAGTCGCAAGTCAACTTATGTAGCGTTTGTTTTTTAGTCCTTCTTAGTGTCGAATCTATACCTTAATGTTAGCATTGCATAGCGGCCAAGCGTTTGTTGGTAAGTTTGTGTCAAGGCAGTCGCGCTATACTCTTGTAGAAAACCGTTGTTTTGGTTGAAGATATCATGTAATGCCAGAGCAATTGAGAGATTATCCTTCTTCAAAAAGCTACGTTCCACTTCACCGTCTAACATAATCCAGTTTTCTCTTTTTCTAGAAACGTAGCCTGCGTAGTTGTGATAATTGATGCTCGTATTTTAGATGGAGGCGAAATGGTAGAGTCCAGTCTAACTTTCCTTTCAATTGTGCTGCCATTGCCCCGTATGGTTAGGCTGAAGCATACGTTCCTTATTACTTTCTAGTGTCAGTTGATAGGTGAGCGAGCAGTCGAAGGATGCAAGTCTCAACCGTGGCGTTATATTCAGGGAATGGCTAGAGAAGGTTGTCATTGACTTGCCGGACTATTGACTCCTTGTTCGTTTGTGCCCAGAGAATGTTTTGGTGCGTAACAGAAGTTTCGGCAAGAAGTTCCAGCCACCAATGCTGCGCTATATCTATAGGAGAGCTAAATCCGATGTTTACTTTTCCGTTCCACTACCCGAAAACGATTGACTGGTTGTATTGTCACGACCCAGTCTTGCGGTTGTGGGTGGTAAAGTTCGCAATATCATTTTGTTGTCGAGAACAGAGGAGGCGTAGCAGGAGTGCGCCTTTCTCCATCTTGAACGAAGTTACGTGAGTACCCGTTACCAGCGTATTGCATGACCCATAGGTTCCCCGCTACCCATAACGATATATTGTGGGTCTGTCCTATCTGGATAACTAACGAAAGAGTGAATGCTAGAACGTTGGGGATGCTATGAAATTTCGCCAACAATGATCCTAAGGAGGTAGAATATTCAAAGAGAGCCTCAATAGCCCTGGTATCTATACTCTTGTTTCAAAGATAGATCTGGAAGATTCCGTTTGTGGTAGTCTAGTTGTTGACGCTTTTAGGTTTAGTGGAGGAATTCAAAGTTAAAAATACTCTTGGCTATACTGTTTAGGTTCAATTGTATGCTGATAATCCTTTTCATTCCAAGAACTGTGCTTTCATCTATTGCTCGAGAAAGAGGAGAGTCTTGTCTCATTTTGAGATTCGCAAGAACTGTCTCTGCCATACTCAATGTTGCTCTTTGATTATATCGATAGTCCAAAGATAGAGCGAAACGTGAGAAGCTCTTTCACCGTAAAAGTAGTGAATAATACGGGCAAAGATGTCTTGCGTGTTCTTGTTCGCTCGTATCTAGTTTTAGTGATCAAACCATACGATTTGTGTGCTTGGTTGAAGCATTTGTAGTACGCATTTTGTTGTTCTTCTGGAGTCATTGTTCAAGTTGAGTCGGTGTTTAACTATTAAGTAGGTTCGACTTGAGAAAATGATAGATGAAGGAGAGTTGATGTTGATAGGCTGAGTTGTTCTGATTAAAGTCGTGTTGAAAATCACAGCAGTTGGGTCTGCCCATTAGAATTTTGTAGAATCATAAGAGCATTAACTATGTTTCCATCCTCAACTATTGGTGCTTCATTCCAGTTCGCTTTGACGACATTGTGATTGTCTCTACTACATTTCAACTCTAGTGAAGCAACATAACTCGCCGAGAGGGAGTTGGAAATGTTCCAATCCATCTTCAGGTTGTTCGAGAAGCGATTTTATTTGTGGTGCTTCTAGTCTCACCTGCAGAGAAAAGATCACCGTCGAGAGGTATAGTTCCGCACGATAAAGTTCTTCTTGTCATATATCTCTTGTCGTAATCCGCCGCCAGAAATTAGAAAATATCCCTTTTCTTTAGAGGTTTTCTTGTTTTTCCACAAAATGTTGCTCCTGGAGGTAAAATTGATTATTCTAGTTGTGCAGCTCCTGCTCGTTCCTGTCCATCGCCAGAATACCAGACATTTGTTCATTGATATTGCTGGCATTGCCAAAAGCGACACACGAAACTGTCTGTAAAGGTGTTACCAAGCCTTTTCCCGAGAAGCGTTTGTCTGTTCCCACACCAACAGTTAGCTGCCCCGTCCATACCTCATATATTTACGACGTACACTTACATCTGCTACGAGTTCTGCTGTCCGTCATCACTCTGTTTTCTCGCCAGTCACTCTTCCGTTCATACACTTTGATATTCTTCATAATGTAGGAAGGTAATGTTTTGAAGTGCCAGCAAAGGATTCTTGCTCGAAAATCCATACCATTGATGAGTGCGTGACTTCTTGCCCGTTGTGGTAAAGTGAACCATTGCGAAAAGCTGATGCTGCAGCTTTTTCAAAGGCTTTCAGCAGTGCCCCATTTTTCAAGGTCAAAGCATCAAGATCGTAAATAGTCGTGTCCTTTGTGACCAACAAGAAACGAGTACCTATCACTTTCGCCTCTTTTTAGTTGATGTTCTTTCACCTTTGGTGTTTACTGAGTCAGTAGCGAGTATGCAGGTTAGCATGAGGGAATAGCATATCCAACACCAAAGTGGAGACGAGAATAAAAATGAATCCAACTACTTTTTAGTATGACCAGCGAGTAGCATGCAAGATGTTATTTGTGACATGGGGTAGATCGGAAAAGGGTATCGTTAGATTTCTGTCAGACCAAAACAGGTTCATCCGACATTTGGAGCGATAACCTGAATGATACTCAACCTTGAGACAAAAATTCTCTTCATAACCCTCTCATGAATAATGGTTGTAGGCATAAATGAAGTATTTATCACAACACAAATATACTGATAATCAGCCATAAGAGAAAGAAAAGGTAAAGAAAATACCGTGCAACATTCTCTTTTGATATTTTGTTATGCCATGCACCATGCAGATTCTCTTTAATGTATGAATCGTCTTTGAATAGATAGACCAGTGGTTCCACGTCAAAAACAAAATCAGAGATAGGCTTTTGCCTTCCCAAATAATAGAGAAGAAGCGATGAATTCTCATAAGGAACTTCTATTCGACTATCATCATAAGGATGTAACTTTAAGTGTCTTCTCGTCTTATGTTCGTCTGGGTATAGTATGAATAATCCATGGTAAATATTCTCTACATAATACTTGTATCCCAAGTAAATGCAATACATGCGACTCTCATAGGCAGGATAAGAGTATTTTTGACCCATTTCAAGAAACAACTTAAAGTACTCTCCGCTTTTTGAGAATAATCCTGGATTAACCTCCTTTTCGTATAAATGTACCAAAACCACACGTTGTCGTTATTGTAAATAGGTAGCCAACGCAACTTCTGCCATCTCATCAAAAATTCTCTACCTGTCTCTCTCTATTTTTAATCATTTCAAAACCGTAAATTTCTCCTTTTTGAAGAGTGCTTCTATCTTCAAAATCGAAATGCAACGATTCATTCGTTTTTTCATAGATTAGAACCTATGGAAAACAGATAGACGTTTTGCACTTTGATTTTGAAAGTACATGATAAAAGGAATATATCCTCTTTTATGCAGCAAGATAAACCATGCACAGGCACTTTAGAAACATTCTGTCCTTTGAGCTTTTCACCGAAACCCTACTATTTCGAGAAGCAAGTATGGTTATGATAATACTCGTTGAAAATCTCGCCAATCTCGCATCAGTTCATAAACCCTTCGATAGGGATAACAGCTTCTACCCGGTCGTCTTCGTAGACATTCTTAACTACCGCTTTTTCTATCACACTCTATCATTGATACACCTCAAAGACAAACCCTTCATAAAAGTAGACTTCGCCATTCAGAACCGCTTCAATCTCTTGACAATTCTTTCCAACGTAATCTAAAGATAGATGAACGATTTACATCCTGAAAGAAGCTTCCATACTTTTCTGGATTCTCTATAACAACCGATGGATAGCTATCTACCATCACCATCCATAGACTGTTTTCGAAAGAATAATACAACTGTTAATATCGGATCATATGAACTTATCTTGCCTTCCTCAAAGAAAAATGATTGTAAACATTCCATCCTTGGACTTCCTAGAGCAGGTATTTCTTGTATCAGGTTTCTTCCCATAGTTGTTTGTTATTGCATGTTCTACCATACCATGACACTCGATTAAGTATGTCATCTGGTGTAAAGCGTTTAAATCATTGATATTGGTGTTGAAGACGAATGTATAGCGATTGCAACAAATTCTTCATCCAGGTCATCTCTCTCTTTGATACATTATAACTCAAATATCGTTCTATCACCCTTCTTCTCATCATTTGATATTTACTTCCCCAAAAGGAGATGAACAGTTCTTTTGTCACTTTGACTTCATTCTCTAAAAATTTACTTCCATAAATTTCCTGTAGCAGGAGGGTATGTATACTGTGGTAGGTCAGGAAGCAGTTAAGTCCACCATACTCATCCGCATTGTTTTTCTAAGGAGAATACTTATGATTATCAACGATTTTAAGCTCTCCTCATCTTTTAATCTATAAAGATCTTTTCGCATTCTTACAATCTTCACTATACATTTCAGATTTTCAAAGCGTCTACAAACATGACGAATGCCCTCAACCAGAATCATAGATAAGACATATAGCAGACGCTTCCCATCTGTACGTCTGTAGTAGCTACTTCTCCTAATTTATCTCTCACAGTGATTTCCAATCCATTGTATTATCCCAATGACTATATACAGGATTATATTGCCCACCCACTTTTGAAAGTTCAGAGTCAAAATACTTGGTTTTTCTATAAAAACTGATTTGATAGAATTCATATCGCTCCAAAGAATCCAGACACACATTCTTCCAAAAATACGTCTCTAAGCATTGTTTTATATTTTGTTCCAGATATGGAGCATTATCCACCAACACTATGTGGTATATTGATTTTATTCTTGAATCCGAGAAAGTAGTATCAGTTCTAAAATATCACACCTCTATTGGTAAAGCGACAACAATATCTCTTCTAGTGAAAGATTACGCCCATCACGATGAAACAGAGAAATGCCAGTCCAATAAAAACTTCTTGTGTTGCATTGTATATATCAGTTTAATTGACCTTGTATTATATTTTCTTCCGACACCACCAGCTGGGTATACTTACGGGATCAACTCACCTACGTGAGGGCGTTAAAGGAGGCCAATCTACATACTTGTGCTTTAGCTGGTGAATCTCCGCCACCTTTTGTCTCTTTTCTTCGGTGCTTCTAACAAAACCCTCATTGAAACGGTAGAATCTTGTTAATAACTTAGGAACCGAACTCAAAGAACCACTCATGCTCATCCGCCTCCGTAGCTCTCATTCTTCAACTGAACAACCACAGAAGAGGTCTTGTCCTCCGCCACCTCAATAGAGAAGGAAGAGGATATGGGAATAGTGGTCCTTTTAAGGCAGGAGGAGAAGAACAGCATTATTAGCTAATACGAAGCATATGGAATTGATAGATGAATATAGAAACTTAAATCAGAGATATAGCGAACAGTCTCTCCATCTACTCTTTTTGGAAGATATGTAGGGTATCTTGTAGATCCTCAATGTACAGCTTATCTCCAGACATAGAAGCGGCTGAGATGTGACCCGCGATTACCGGTTGCCTTTCTTTCTCAAGGGAATTATTTCTCCGTCCATCGTAGTAGCGAGCTTTCAAATCAAAGATGCCACCCGGCCCATGCCGTACCAACTGCTTTTCATTTTCCGCCAGAAAGGTAAAAGCAACTCTGAAGATTGGGAGCGTAGGAACAATCAACCTACCGATACCATCGGGATCTTCCTCTCAAAAAGACACAACTTCTGCTAGGTCACCTGTAGTGCCATCAAAAACCTGAAATCCAAGTAACTAATGCAAACAATAGAGCTATCAGCTCTGAAAGAAACAATACCAAGTCCTGCAACTTGAGTGTATTCTACTTTGTCCTGATCTGCAGGATTGCTGGAAAACCGGTACGCCACCTTCCCTGTAGCTACATCAAGAGCAACTAAACGGCCAAAACTGAGTGGGAGAACCAGCAAGCCACCAACAATACCCTAGTATTTTGACGATGCGATCTACTTCTCCCGGCGTGTAGATATGATCTTCACCAAGATCTACAAAAAGGAAATGACCAGAGGATATTGCCATTCCAGTCAACTCTAAAGATCTCAGTGTTATTTTCAGCAATTCCACCATCTGGGCAGATATTCGCACAGAATATACACATAACGCGCACCTGATGCACGGTTAACGTAGGATTTGTTTTCTGCTCAGAGTTACGATATAATGTATTGTTCTGATACATCTTGATGATTTCGTCCTGACGACCTCGCTCAACTCCTGTTTTGATTGCTCTATAGGTGTAAGGTTCTCGCCATTTTGCGAAAAGGATCGTATCACCTAATGGAAAGAACTGAGCTCAGACAAAACCTTTGGTAGGAACTAATAGTTTCTTCGGAATACAAGGCCATCCAGAATGGTTTAGAGCCATCTGTATAGCACGCCTTCCCCTCGACCAGCTTAAAGAAGTCGACGTTTGAAATCTTGTTTTATTCTGTATCATTTATTTTGTTATTTTCAGAGGAGTGTATATAATAGACTTCGAATCTTAATCAATAGTGATAGCCTCTCAAGAGCCTCATTGTCATATATATTTTTCCAATAATTTCTATTCAGGTTAGGCTTTGATCTGATGATTTTAAAACCTCTATCAGGTTCTCTGGCTTAAGAAGCTCTTTTCGAAGTCTATTAATTATCTGCTCACGCGTAACTCCTCTACCTCCTTGTTGTATGATATAGAGTTGATCAAAACTATCTATTTCCGAAGGTAAGCTTAAACTGACCTAAAATCCCCGAAACATATTGCTAGCTCGAGAATCAGTTCTGGTGTCAACAAAGATTTGAATGTAACCAGGCTTTTGAGGATCCATTACTCTCCATTTTGCATCAAATCTGAAGTTCCTAGAACCGGCTGCATGAGAGATTAAATCTTCAAGTTCCAGATCCGAAAGTTTCCTGCTATACTTAGCGGAGATATATCTCGGATGTCGAATAACCTCCAAACGTGGTTGCTCGGCTTTGAACTTATGTTCAGTCTGCAGCATCTCTACAACAAATGCAGACATTGTTTCTCGGCCTTGATCACGAAGTAGGAGGTGACAAGTAAGTAGATATTCCAAGTCTTCGGCGACCTCATCTAAAGATTTAATTGATCCTGCAGCCGCTCCACTCTTCACCATGTAAAGCCTTAAATGTGGATGTTATTCCTATTCATGTTATATCAAGCAATCCCTAAAGTTATTTTTAATGCTTTACTAACCATACGCCATCTTTTTTTAGATAGACAATAGGCTCTACATCAAATTTGAAGCCCTATTGGTTTATGCTTCTTCCCAACATTATCGGTTACTTTCTGCGCTTATTTCAAATCTTGGGTCTCTTGAATCATACCAACCCTTATGCCAAATTCTCCTTGGATAAACTTCAGAATCTTCATTCAAAGGAGCGACTAAAAGCATCTTATCATCACACTCATGTATAAGTCAAATCCTTGATATTTGGCAAAGAGCAAATCTTAAAAAGCTCTGATACCAGTATTTGGGGAGCTTCTAATTCATAAAAGATATCTTTCCAGAAAAGGACTTCTTATTGTTTTAAACCCATATTCCTCTGCAAGTTTTTATCTTCTGCATATATACATATACATCTGATTTACTCGCCATTCTTAACAAATATCCACCCAGATATCCATATACCCTGTTGGTTTTATTTCGTCCCACTTTTTTATTACGTGAAATTTGTTATTTATAAACACACAGCTCGCAAGTACTCTTTCGCCAACCATTGGATGTATACTTCCCAAAGTTCTGCACCCGACCTTCTTTTCTTTCGCGTTGTTATATCCCCAAGTAGCTCATCAGAATGATTATGCTCCCGACTCCATTATTTCAAGTCCCGCAAAGAAATTAGATTGATACTTTCTCGCCTCACTTTAAATTGGGGAGTAAGGAGGACTTGATTCTCGATAATAGATGATACTTATACCAACTATACTTTTCAATGTATCTCTTGGAAACACGTCGCCAAAAACTTTCTTCCATTTGTCTTTGTACATTACCTTCTAGCTGGGAGCGTGTGAAAATAGTACTCAACACTCTTACCAACACTCCCATTAATAGTATCCATTTCATTATATAGCACATACTCTACGTAAGGGCAAGGAAAACGTCTGGTAGGACATGAATACCACAATAAGAATCTTCTTATGTCGCATTGTATATATCAGTTTAATTGACCCTGTATTATAATTTCCTCTGACATCACACTGTTGCATACTTACGGGATACAATCTCACCCACGTGAGGGTTGTATGAGTCCAATCTACATACTTATGTTTTGCTCAGCGAATCTCCTGCCACCCTTTGTCTCTTTCTTTTGCGCTTCTAAATAAACCCTCATTGAAAGAATAGAACTTTGCGCGCTCGTTGAAGCTGACGCTGCATTCTCATGAACCAAGCTTGTTCGCTCTTGGCATCTGACTTGAGAGAATTGACGAATCTCATTTAGCGCTTTGCTCTGCTTCATCGGCGTCCAGTTCATGCGAAGAACGTTGTCCTCAAATCCTCAGGAAGTTTCTTTCCTTCGTCTTATTAATATCCAGCTGCTGATAAGCTGGGTGCTCCAGAAATGAGGCAAGTTGTGCGTTAAGGTTCTGCACCGTTGAACAGACCTTTTTGCAGCAGGTGAGTTCGGATGTCGACCGCGAAGGTGTCTTTGATTCACCGCTTACGCCCCTTTCATCGGCAATTAGCCGGCTTTACAACAGCGTCTGTTGGTTTATCGACGGATACTCCGCCTTCCTCCAGCTTATTCACTTAGTTTGCGGAGCATCTCCGACTCATCGAGAGGTTGGAGACGATTATCTGTTAGATTGATTGCCTCTTCATTTTACACTATTAACCAACAGTCTTTGTATTACAAGTGAGAACAACTAAAGTTTTTAGGCCCAGCTTGTACATGAATTTATCATACTGATGCTACCTTGGTGTGTAAATTACTTTTTCTTTTACTTGTGCACTCCCAATAGCATTATTTTTGTTTCTTGACCTTCGAATAGTCTCCGGAGATAAGTCCAAAATAAAAAGATATGTTTGTGCATTAAAACTCACAAATGGAGATATTACTTCATCATGTTTCTTTTATTTGAAAGGCAATATATCCAGTTTGAGGATATACCAACCTTTTCTAATGAGCCTAATTTTTCGCTATAGATTCAATTTCCTCAATGAAATCCCTTTATCATTAGGGTAGGTCAATCCAAAGGATATACTCTCTGATTTATTTTCTTTGTAAACATATATGCGTTCTACGATATCATCAAACCTCAGAGATATAAAATCTTCTTTGTGTAAAGGCTGTGATTGGTATGGCTTCAAAATATATTTATCATTTATCGTAACTGAATCATTTCGTCTTACCTAAGTTTATAATTTTCATTTTCCCTCTCTGATTAACTCTTCGATGTCTTTTTGGAAATAGAATTTGGATACCTTTCCTAGCTGATTAATCCAAGGGATTGCCGATCCCATTTCTACAGAAAATCTTCGAGGAACGACTAATTATAGAATTCAATATAATTAGATTCATTGCTCTAAGGCTCGATTTTGAAAAAGGAAGTCCTAGTTCCATCTAACATTTTAGGAGAAGCAAATCTTCCTCTATGAATACCATCTAATTGAGAAGCTCCATTATAGTCATATCTGTCAAGAACTACCTTTTTTAAGTGTCACTTTATGAGATTCTATAAAAGCCATTAAAAAGGTGGCCACTCACCATTAAGTTGATGTCGAATAAAATAGCTCGTTTAATTCTTTCCCATTTTTCATTTCAGTATAAAGGTCTCTTCATACTCCAATAATGTATTTCCAAAACGAATGCTGCCCTCATTATCTTTTCAGAGCGGTAAGGTATCCAGTCTCAGGATTAAAGCCCATGACATGCCTCACCCTTGGCTATTTCCGTGTAAGTGTTGTAGACATGCTTAGCATGTTAGAATTCACGATATTAGGAAGCTTTTGGACAGGAGACCCACTTGAACGCCCTTGATATCACACACACCTCCTTTATGGACAGCGAATGACTTCAATCATCTGTTCTCCTTCGATAGTGAACAACCTGATTATTCTTTTTGCTACCAGTCTTCTCAAGAATGGCAGAAGACCATCGAAAGAGGTGTCCACGGAGGAGGCAGTCCTTGCCATTAAATATAAGCATTATAAAAACATAGTCAAAAGTGCCGAAGCACTGGACCAATCGTTCTTCAAGCTTTTCTATGCGCATACTTAGAATGTTATAACCTCTCCTTGTCTTGATATTTACCAGCCTAAGGCAAGGAGTTTTAGATCTGGCTCTGAAGGTGTGAACTGAGAGTGCACCACCTCCCATATTTCGGATAACTTCTTGTCACAACTTCTACATTTTTAGTCCCACCCCAATTGGCATGCGATAAGGAAATGAGACAGAAGACCTAATCTTATCCATATTTCCAAATTCTGCACGCCAAAATGCATCAGTCATTGCTCCATTTAGAATTGGAGTTTTGAAATTGCTTCTGTGGAGTTGTCGAATTTACTATGTACAAGTGTCCTCTCAAAATCTGGAAGTGCAACGATTCATCTCGTTTTCACAGATTAGAAACCTGCGGAAAACAGATAGACGTTTTGCATTTAGATTTTAGAAAGTACAGGTGCTGTCAGCATTGTTGGTTTTGAATACATTGCTGCAAATATATCATTTACGAGCTGGTATTTCATCACTATGTGATAATGAATGCTATTAAGGTCAATCAAATGAAGGTGGAACAGTATGACAACTATCTTTGTAGTAACTGTTTGACACACACGAACAGTAGGTGATTAGCCAAACCGCATGGCCAAGGAAGTGACAAATGTGGACAAACATAAAGATAGAAAAATAGATGAATCATCAAACGAATATCACGATATAGAGCCTCGTTAATCGATCAGAAAAACCGTCTCTGCCTCATTCTATGTTAAGGCTCCCTGATTGTGGAGTTTCTGCAATGTAATGCTTTTAGCAAAGTTGCATCACGTTAACGGAGGACTCACTCCTCAACCCAGTGCCCTCTCATACCGAGGAGCATACAGAGGAGTTTCTTTGATTTGCTAGCTCGCTCTTCAGTATATTCAGGTCCAAACCGCACAAGTCATACATTAGATGGCAAGGGAAGTTTATCGCAGTCTCAACTATAGACCCAAAAGAACTGGAAAGGAAAGACAGTTCAATCTAGTAGAATTTTGTGATTTATAAGGTGCGATTGTTTCGACTCTACGATTTGAGTTAGAAAAGAATTTACGGCATATTTTGCTTAGCCCTTTCTTAAGAGTGATGTTTATAATGGCAGTGAAGGCGTAGAGGTGCAAGAGTTTAGAGCCGGTATTGAAAATAGTTTAAGCTTTTTCGCTTAACAACGTGCACATGGGTTGAAAACCACCTGTGTCATCTGAAGTAGTGAGATGTTTTTGTTAAATCCATTTGGGATTTAAAGAAGCTAGTCACCGAAGCTAATCTTCTATTGTTCTGAGGTGCGTGCAGTTTGGATTTTATGGTTTTCTTTTATTCCAAAGTGGAGAACAGAAGATGTAGTAAATGATATATTGGTTTGGCTGCCGTGGAAGCAGATTATTGAAGGGGCACGAATGGAGGAGTCCCTACATGGTATATGGGAGGATATAGAGGCGAAAGAGAGGAAAAATTCCGAGGAAAAGTGCAGATTTTTCCTGATGGTGTGTTTGTTTTGTAAAGCGAATGTATCAGGAATTTACGAGGTGGGCGAAAGAGTGCAGGTGAAACATAAGCTCTTATCGGGAGCGAATGATGATGGGAGAGGGAGGATGGAGGGAAACAAAATACTGAGACTGCAAACAGCGGAGGGGAGCAATAATCCCAGATCGGTCATGAGCCACCGTTATAGTGACCCGTGGTTATGGATACAGTCTAACTGCGATCTTTTCATTTCTCCTTTGTTGGCATCTTGCTTTCTCGCTGCCTCGACGTAGCCCGCTACGCCTTCGAGCCAACGACAAACCATCTGCCTCAAACAATCGCACGAAATCTGTTCAGGATCTCAATGACCGATCGGGATCATCGAAAATGCGATAGTGGAAGAAAGAGAGCGCGAAGGGTGATAGGGCAGAGAAAGCAGTAGGGTGAAGGTGCAGTATGAAATATGGGGAAGTACGCCACCAAAGAGGGGCATGTGGCGATGATACGCGACCAGAGAAACTCGCATGTGCGTGCGCAATCAGGGAGTTGTGACTTTTGAGCCACAACCTTCACCGCAATCGTGAAGGCAAGAAGGTGTAGTGATGAGCTGTAAGCTCAGCGGGTTATGCTGTGAAAAACGCCGTGTTTTAGAAATGTAAGTGTGGATTTTGGATTTTTGATAGTGTTGTAAGTTGTCCGAAAATCACTCAGTCAGTGGGCATTGAAACAATAGAGAATTGCAGAGAAAACGGTGAAGGTTGTGGAAAGCTAAAAACATAGAAATTAGTTGTAATGTGCGCGTACGCGTACGCGCGAGGAGAGCGTGCTTTGGAATCATTCACGGGTCGCTCGTTTTCTCTTCTGGTCGTGGTAAGCTCCTTCCTTCGGAGAAGAGAGAAGTTCTGATAGACTTTGAAAAACAAGGGAGGCGGAGCACGAAAAAGTCCGACGTTTTCGGAAAACTCTGAGAAAATTTAGAAAACCCGACGTTTTCTGAGCTCTCCCAGAGAAGACTTTCAAGGAAGGGATGTTTGTAGCAGCACGAGCATTATCTCGTGGAAAGCCTTTTAATTTTCGCAGTGCTGAAGCGAGGTTGTGCAAATGGGGCTTGTGGCCTGCTTTTGGACCAGGAAAATCCCTGCAGCATCAGCCCCTCGTTGTCTGCTGCATATTTCCCAACTCCCGTCCAGACATTCTTCATCGCGTCGCAAACTCATCATCAAGGCGTAGAATCCTGACGGCAGTACCGCCATCCCATGAGCCGAGAGCGGGACTACAGGCAGGATTTTCCCTGCCCGTACGCCTCTCTTCGCAGGTATCAAGAGAGAAAATCGACGTGAATCGAGAACTGATCCCATCCAGAAAGCACTTTTTGCGCTAAGGTGGTTGCAGATCTGACGACCGATGCCAACATCTATGCCGGAGATATCCTCGTGGTGGACTCGCCCATCAATTTCTCAAAATGGGGATACTCGCAGCTTTGTACTCGTAGATGACCGCACTACGGTGAAGCTACATCTTCGTGGAGGCAGATCGCGTGCGGCTGCGCCCGCCAACAGCCAATATCCCGAGATACGCCGCATCGCGTCGGATCAGCAATTTAGTGTGTGGCGGTGACCTGCGTCAATCCGCCACCGGTGCGAGAGAGGCGATGCCGAGGGCGGCAAAAAGGCGCTAGCTGAAGCGCGTCGCTTCGTCACGTCGTGGATGCCCAAGACGCGTTGCGCCATGCGCATTTCATTCTCCAAAACCTCGAGGAAACCGTATTCCCTTTAGTTTGTTCGATCTCACACCTGATTAGTTGGCATGATAGCTGTCAATCGACCGCACACTTTCTTCGTGTCGTGCGAGCGCGTCTTTCGTCCGTGTTTGCTCGACAAACCGTCGTCGGTGCTTTCTCTGCAACAATGATGGGTGTGTGATTGCGCGCAGCAACGAAGCTAAAGATCTCGGCACTGCGCACGGGAGAACCCTATTTCGCTGCGTGAAGCATCATTGCCAGACCAGAGTGGACTCCATGGTGTGCCTGCAACAATCACACACTTAATTTGACGCACATGTCGCAGCGCGTGATGCAAATCATCGCGCAATATGCCAATGCCGCGATGGAGCAGGCGATAGTGTTGATGGAAGCTCTGCGATTTCTGATGGCATCTCCGATGTCTCACAGCGTGGCGCGGCAGTTGGTGCAGCGCATCGGGCAGTGCACGGGCATTCCTGGTGAGCACGCGCATGGCACCTCACAAGACTCCTCTTGGCATCGCGAGCCGACTTTGCCATATCCAGGTTATCAGAGTTGTTGCTTCATCGATAGCGATGAGAAGCGTAATCAGCCTGCAGCCTCACGGCGATGTAAAGATGCGGGTGTGACGGATAGACGTTTGTCAAATTAGCAGCTGGGGAGTGGAAGACAGCTCACGACTTCTACCAATGGGAGTGACACGCGTGCGCAAATCGTTTTCACAACCAAGCGAAATAGATGTGGCGCGAACTCACTGGAGAAACGCATCTCGACCTAGAAACCAGCCGTCGCGACAGAGTTTGCAGACACCGCACCTTCAAAACACCCTATCACCGATGCGGAAACTGCACAGCCTCTTGGTGGACGTGCGGTGCAGGTGGGCAGTTGCAGCAAAGACCGCTCTGCCGCCTTTGCAACTAAATGTCTTTGTAGGCTACCGGATCGCTGCTCCACGCTCCAGCCCTTGCGTCTTTGCGCAGCATACTCATCGCTTTCGAAGCTCGCCACTAATGAAGTCAGAATTGGCAGCCGCGTGCAGTGCTCCTGTGTCGCGCATCTTGACGGATCAGTGCCCGCAGCGGCAGGTGGGGCAACGCCCACCGGACATGAGCGCAAGGTGGATTGTTTGACACGATAGACCGTGAAAAGCAGCAAACGGCTGTGTCACAGTGGACAATCTGCATGCCGTCATAGGAGAGCACATCCTCCGTCTGGCTTCGCAGACGGACCCTTCTTCGGTAGTATTCGTCAGAGCATCGCTCGCCTCACCACACCACGCGCTGGAGCGATGTGATAGAGGCGAAAATGAGCCGTGGTGATGCCGCCATTTCCTGGAAAGACGTACGAGATATATCGGAGTTGTACTTTTGTCAGCCAATCTTGCAAAAAGACATAAAATACACTGAGTCAATTGGCCCTTCTGCTTTGCAGATATAAGCAGAAGCGGAGCCGTTTTTGGGTGTGGAAAGCGTATATATGACGAAAAATCACTATCTCTTCGTCATCTGAAATTTACAGGAAATCTACATGAAATCAACCTGACTATCCACTTCTAGCTGAGCAGGCGCTTTGGGACTCAAGACAAGTTCTCAACAGCTTTGTTAGACTTTGACTCCTGTGCCCATGCGAGATGCGTGTGGATTGCAGGATCGGCCTGTCTGCTCTGCGCAGTTTACCATCGAGTGCAACTTCCCGATAGCATCACAGGCAGAAGCTCAAAAGTTTGTGACTGCCGATTTCAATAAATCAGCCACTGGTGCTACGGCTTTCAGCAAGAAGGGTTGAAGTGTGCGGCGTCGGTCGTGGCAACGATCGCCGCTCTTACAAAACTCCTCGCGCAAGAGGGCTACAAACTGGTGGTGACTGCTACGGCATCCGTTTGGAAAGTGCCACCACTACGGGTCGCCGGCGGGCCGACCAGTCTGAAGAGAAAAATGCCGCCAGCCTGTGTTGCTGCGGAGAGAAGGACGACCAGTGAGTCATCACTATGCGAGCTGCCCTTGCGTGAATCACCGACAACGATTCCCTTATCGTGGTTTTATGCCTCGACGTGGCGCGCCACTTTTTCACGGTGCAAGAGGTGAAGAAGATGGCTTGATGGGCGACGACGGCAGCCTGCCATTAAGTTCCATTTTCACTCTGACCGAAGACCAAGGATGGCGCTGAAGTGAAGAACACGCAAGCTGCACGAAGGTGGCGTGCGGTGGCTTCCAACACCCTGCCGTGAGACGTCTCATGGAACATGGTGCTTTCATTGACGAACTCCAAACAATATGGCCCCTATTTCCTGCGTTACTCGTCCGAGGATTTAGCAGAAATTCAGGCGTGGCGCCGCTCAAAGCACACGGAGCGTCGTTCGAGGCCAGATATGCCTGGTCACTTCTCCCGCAGCGATGGCGGCTTATCCTGAGTTTTCGTGCAATCCCGATGGGGTGCACGCGTGGAAACGTGGGGTGGTGTCTTCACCGATGTGACTGGTGCGAATCCCAGGCTGCGCGCGTCAGATACAGACATCCTCGATGAGTTGATGGAGATTTTCCTCCAAAATGTGCACATCGGTGTGACGAATAGCCCCACGACAGCTTTGGGAAAACGCAGAGTGTCGCCGCTGTACAAAAGTGTTAGAACCTCACGAGCTTACTGCCAACTGCAAACGCACTTTATTGCGGAGATCACGGATTATCTCAAGCTGCAAAGGTCGCAAGATTTCGGTGTGAACGACACCGCGACGGAAAAGGGGTGCAGATCTCGAACCAGATGAAGTAAAGACTGGGCAACGGTACGAGCGCGCGCCTGCTCGCAAGGGCGCGGAGATAGCCAATGGTTTGGGACTTCCCAGCATCTGTACACGGTCGAGGGTCCTTATTATATCAACCGCGCGCCCGTAAGGATGGTTGGACGAATACGCTCGGCAAACGGTAGCGACTCGTCTCAAAGCTACGCAAGAGGAACAACCTACGGATCACACTCGTATCGCAGTGCAAGGCACGTTCTGACAGGGTGAACGACGTGGCGACTCCCGACGTGAGTGGAGTTCCTCGCTTTGCCTCGTTTGATTGCCGGGTGAAGCTCGCTTGGTCATCACCCAATCGAGCGAAGAACTTTTGATTCTTTGTGCAGCGTATGCGCCGCCACAACAATGCTCAACTATGGTGGTATAGCTACGACCGTGCTTATCTCAATGATGAGATAAGGCTTTCACGATGGTCTCATCCGGCCGCGAGCACGTCGAGCAAGTGTATTATCGCATCGCGACTCGTGGTAATGACAAAGAACGTAGCGGTCGTTGCACTCGAACCTAAGCAATACTCTCCGATTGTGGCTGCCGAAAGTAGCACAATGGTGCGGCTCTTTGCGCCTTGACGGCCCCTTGCCAAAAGAAGGGAGGCTGCCGGCGATTGTCAACAACAGTTAGCGAGGTGCAGACCCCAAGAATCCCGGAACGCTTGCACCGTCGTGCAAGCTTTATCCCGTGGAAGGTGAAGCGTAGCAGCCAGTCCCACCGCCGTTGCTGCTGCACCGGTCGCCGGAGCTACGACACTCCAAGGCAGAAGCACTAGCGACTTTATCCCGGTGACAAGTGCGGCTATGTGGTGTGGCAGATGCTATCGCCGCCGCACCATTATCGCGCGTTCGGCAAACACGACGGGCGAAGCGGTGGAAACGCTTCGACGTCGCGCGTCAGTTATCGGGCAGTGAATGTCTGGCACCAACCCCACAGATGGAAATGGTGGCTCGTGGAGCTTTGTAGGCGGCACACGTTGCGAGGTAGTTCCGATGGTGGAGGTTCCCATGCCGTCTCCCCAAGAAACCGTCAGTCTACGTGGTGGCAACACACGGTGGCTGATACATGCTGGCGCGATGCTCGCTGATGACGGTCAACAACAAGGACTTAGTCACAACTCTATCTGGACAAAATGCCAATAACGGTGGAAGCGGTGAATGCCTCTGCCTTCGGCCAACTAAGGGAGGTACGACGATTCGGTGCAACTCCGCGACGTGTACCACCCAGCGCTTAGGACTACCCGAAACGCAGAAGGTAGAACGCTTCGATTCCTATGTTGATGTCCAAGACTCCTGCGAAGATCACCTCTGCGTAATCGCAGACAACATGCTGATTTCACCGCTTTCAAATGGTAAGTTCCTCTCCCCATATCGACTTCTGCACAGCACGCTGTGTCTGCGGAAGCGGGAGTAGGGCGTGGTGACAATGCCGTTCGTCCTGGCAAGGTACGCGCTGGGAAATCTTTGTTCCCGCGCGTGCAGTGACTTATCGTTGTGTCACGACTGATGGCAAGGATTTGCAAACCATCACGCCGGAATATCTGCCCACAACTGCGACAGCGATGTGAAGGTGCCTCAGTTCAAGGGCACAAAGTGAAAGGTGAAGTTCCGGCCAACTCCAAACAAGGTAACGAAGCACAAACCTTACGATAATGGTTCATACAAAAAGTCGAAGCACCCGTTTTTCTAGACGCCATCAATGACGACGCACGTTGTTGGCACAAGATACTATCGCCGCACCCGTGGGGAGAGCGTGGTGATTCGCGCCCAAAATCGCACTTTTTAGTCTCAGAAAGAGAATTCTAGCAGAGGAATCAAACCACACTCACATGACGATGTGCATCGCACGATAGTCAACACTACTCAGGCGTTGCTCGGTGTGAGCCCTCAGGAACTCCGCTGAAGGAGTTGAAAGACGTGACAGAAGGTGCTCATCTATGATTTCTGCCAAAGGATCCCAATCGTGCAGGCTTCCGTGCAATGTCTCCGCTACTTCCGTAGGAAAAGTTGCAAGGAGGTCTCCAACAATGCGGGAAGCTTTCTCCGCAGTTTGTGTGTGCAGGTGCAGAAGAAAGGCAGCCACCGGCAGTTTTTCCATCCCGCAACAGCGTAGCTTTATGCCGGTGCTCAAAGAGAGCGCGACGTCATTGTCGCCAGATAGCGGGACAATTCAGTGCTTCTCGCAATGCAGATGGAACTTGGTGCAAGGCGGTACGAACGGACAATACTGGATGGAGAAGTTGGTGGAATGACAGGCTGCACACGGCGGTCATCCTTATCACTCTACACTTTTGTCGCAGCTCCTTACTTCCGCTTTGACGGTGCGCACATGTGCTACCGGAAGTCGAAAATCGGCACTTCCTTCCTGAGCGCAGCGTCGCACCAGCAGGAAGCGAAGTTGCTACTGGTTGTTGCTCCCGAAATTAAAGATTTCATGCAAAGAAACTTCCAGCACCGCCAGCGACGTCGCATTGACGCGCACGGAGATATCAACGTGGTGGCGAAAAGCCACGGGCATAGGCAGCGCGATCACAGGAAACTTTGGTCACGTCTCTCTACCTACGACCTTCAAGCTCGCCGTGGAAAAGCGCGCCATGGTCTTTTCATCGTCAATGGCAGAAACGCGGAAACCCAGCGAAAGTGATTTATTGGCAGTGTTGTTCGATGCGATTACGCTCTTCAATCGTCTACTGCCAAGACTAAGCGTTCGTTCAGAGCTTCGACAGTCGGTGATTTACGTTCTTCAATCGTCACATCGTCCAGAACTAGCACCGCCCAGCAGCAACTTTAACATTAAGATGAAATCCATCCCCCGACATCGCGATATCGATTTCGGTAGCCCGCAAAGAAGACAGATTACATCTCCGCATGCGAAGCTCTTCCGCGCGGAGATGTCGTGACCCTGTCGCTCACGGCAGTGTTCTGGCGCGCACGCCCAGCGCCAAGGAGAATATTCTCTCTGCACACGGTGAGCAATCAAGGCTTCGCGGTCGCCTTCGAGATAGTCGATCACCGGAATCAACCATCGTGCAGGCACCAGGTTGTCGTTTACGAAGCACGTGCCACATTGATGAGCGCTTTGAGTTTCGTGAGAGCAGCATTATTGATGTGCATACAACCTCGAAAGCAGCTGGTTGTGCGTGCAACCTGACGCGTTCTTTGCGCACGAGGTTCAACCCTGTGATCCACAACAAGTTGAGGTGGCGTCCACACTTCCACTTTGATTCCACGTGCGTTTCATCGTCACACAAAGTGAGCGATCAGCCTTAATAGCTGCTGCTACCCGCTTAAGAAGTCCGCACCCTCTTCGAGTTCCACATACACCATGCCGACGCAGAATGCCCGCGCCGAGAGGTGAAATAGTCACCGACAGCTATCACGAGCCACCTTCGATGCGCACGCACAGCCACAGAGTGACCCAGGAGCGACCAGGGCTCGAAGGTTGGTGTAGGTCACACCTTTGGGAGCCGTGAGACTTCGATGAGAGCGCGCACCACAGACACAGTCAGAAATCCAGGATCCCAAACCCGCAATCACGCTCACTGCGCGCAGTTTTCTGGCGGCGGCATCGAGCGAATATGGCGCAATCCACGATTTTAGAGTGAATGTCGAAGGAGTCCACCGCAGCTAATGCCGAGTGCAAGGCATTTCTTTCGCAAGCCTCCACTTGTCGGGTTGGTAGCGAGGATGGCCACATCCACATCTTGGAGTCTCTGAGAGAAGCTTCACCACAGGATAGTGCGCCAATTCAACAGGTTGACCACCGGTCACATTATTACGGCGCACCACACCAGCGCACACACATGTCGCCAGAAAGCCTTGATAGCCTCCCGAGCGCGTACGGTTGAGCACGTTGCCATATCCGTACAATGGCAGTGAATTTTCTTTTCCATAATACTTGAGCGTTTGGATTTCATGATTGTCCGAAAGTTGTGTCTAAGCAGAGGAATCATCTCTCCTTTAGAGAGAGAGGAAAATCTCTCCTTGAGAAAAATATTCTCTTTAAGGAGGAAAAGTCTCTCTCGAGTGATACAAACTGCTTGTTTGAGAGAGAAACCTCCTATGTGATCGGAGAGGTTTCGCCTCTGTTAGGCATCTATCGTTTTGTGGTAAATTTATAGAGAGCTACCGATGAACAAGCGCAAACTCCTATTTTGAAACGTCTTAGTGCAGTCCGATGCCGAGCCCTCCATTGAGTAATAGAGAAGTTCGTAGCCAAAGGTATATCCCCACCAGATCGGAGCATAGTGGTCACGAGTAGCCGCTGCTATGAGCTGCTATCACCACCACAGGCACATAGCGGCTGCGCGAATCCTCCCACTGTGTGGAGTCTCGATCGCAAAAGTCCCAGTAGTGGGCCATAGGTGAGCAGCCACCGCATAAATCGACTGATTACGTCTCGACGATCGCACCAAACGAAAATGAGTAAGCACACGAAAACAGAGCACCACCACAGCCGCATGCGCCCCTTCGCAAGCGCACACATCGTCTTCACGGTCGAGACGTCAATGCAAAAACTTGTGGTCAGAATGGAAGTTAGTCAGCGTCGGCGCGCCGGAGAAAGCAGCCGCCACTATGCCGAAGGCGTACGGTGAAAGCACCACCAAGATGTCCACAGTTCTACCACTCACGAGCATTGGCAGGAGTTCGTCGCTCTTCGCTGGCAAAGCAACATGTGTTGCATCTCACAAAATGATAGAAGCAGCACGTAGGCCGAGCAACAAAGTTACTGATGGGGAGGAAAGAGCCCAGACACACATATATCCTTCTGCGCATCGCGGAGCGTGCGGCAAGTGAGATTCTGCATGCATCGCTCTTGATCCAAGCCCGTCATCACAATCACGATGAAGATACCGCTGAGAAACCGCCAAAACGCCTGCTAGACGAGTAGCATCCCAACACCCACACACGGCTCATCGGACCTCGTCAATCAACTTCCGCACCTGCCAGTCCAGCCCCATCTGTTGCATCACCGCCCGAGAGCGTTCCGACAACGCAGGCATGAGCACCGCGGGCTTTGCAGCGCATCGGTGTAGAGCAAACTCGCTTGTCCTGCTCGAAAGGTGTGAGCCAAACTCAAGAGGAGTGTCACCGCAGCGGTGACGACAAAGAGATGCCCGCGGAGCTGCGATAAAAGTGTGAGCACCAAAGTCGCCACGTGAGTCGAAGTGGCTCCAGCCAATTTGCTGAGGAGGAAGCAATCCCGCCCTGTTTTGCGTGTGCGCTCACCAAATCGAAAGTGAGAGATAAACCAGATGCTCGTGAGTTGTAGGATATAGAGTGGGCAAAAGCACCATCGCTACCACAAAATAGCCCACGATGAAGCCCATGCACATTTGGGAGATAGCTCATGCTGATGCCCCACCCAGGCAGGGACACTTCACGAACGACGTACTCCCGAGATGCTCCCGGCAATCATGCCGAAAGCCACCAGCCAGTGCGCGCGCCGAAGATGATAAAAAGCAGCGTTGCTCTGTTTGATGTTTACGCCCACCACCCAGTGAGCGATGCTAGCAACACGAAGAAGTAGACCGCTAACGTGGCGATCGTCCAGCAGAAGCAGACACATTGGTTTAGGGGGTTGAGAAACGAAGCATTACTCGCAAGGTCACCCAGGGTGACTCAAGCCTCGGATAGTCGCGAGCGCACCGCCGGTTGCTGTTGCGCATCGTAGTGTTTAGCGAGTCGCGGAGTCCTCTGCGATGCCAGCAGGAAAAGCTCCAGTTTCTTCCGAACTCCTCGCGACAATGGTTCTACCAATCTTCGCATCGAGCCACCAGCGCGTGTGCCGCTGTCGCACGATGCGCGCCTGGTGGAAGGCTTCTGTGTGTGGTGATAGGCAGTTTGTTTGCGGCACCGCAGCCCTCAAAGGGTGCAAGTGGCGTGCGATAGGCTGCCACCTCGTTGCGCTTCGTGCACGGCATGACAAGCCAATCGAGAAATCTCTCGTTCAGCGCCGTCTGCGCAGTCATACGTCACAAAATGCTCGTCATCAGCGCACCACCACGCCATCTATAGCAAGTCGTGTCCACGGCACGTAGAGAGGTAAAGCCGTTTGTGGTGTCAGCGCCCACTGCACAGCTTGCTCCGCAGAGCATATGTTTGTCGGCCTTCGGGAAAACATCCGTTGCAGGCGATTGATTTGCTGGATTTACGGCGCCGCTTTCCAAGGCTTGCAGCACCTCGCTCGTAGATGTCGATGTATCCAGTTCCACCACGCGCAAAGTCGAAAGAGAGAAACTGAGAGAAGCGACGTAGCGTATATGCCCACACATTCCACACGCTCAAGAGAGAGGAGATGATTTCAGAAAAATTCCGCGTTGAAGAAAAGTCTCCTTTACAGTCCATCACCTCCTGGTCATCGAGCATGTCGCCATCACATGCCGCGCGCCAAGCCAGCAGCGTGGCATTGCAAATTTTCGATGGCGTAGACCCTTGCGTGTAAAACAAAAGGGCGAATGGACACACCATTTCGTTCGTAGGAGTGCAGCCTGCACGAGAAAATCACTGCAGTCGGCATCCACACAAGCAATCAAAGTGCGCGCCCCACGGTTGGAGAGAGCTTATCTTCTCTGCCTTCCGAGCCAGGTCGCGAGGGCAGCAACACCTCAAACCCATCGCTTCGGTTTCCATTTCTCCCGCAAGACATCTTTTCCCAAAACAAGACGCCGTCGCAGAAGCTTTCCACGCAGGCCACCACTTTGCGCGCGCGTGCCTCGCAAGGGCCGGGCCGCTGCGATGCAGGCCAATTGATATGAGTGAGAGAGGCGACATAAGGCAAAAAGCATTTAACCCCAAAAAGGTCATGGAGAATGTAATCTCCGACACTTCAGTCACACAGTCCTCCCAGCCATCCAAGACACGTAGGGTCGCGTGAGAGTAATCGCATCGCTAGGTTTAAGCTCCTCACCATCGAGATGAGGCGTTTTTGCCAATCAAAGTGAAGCGATTGCACCTCTGGTCGCCCGCGGCAAGAGCGCAGCTGGCAAGCTGGTTGATCGCGTGGAGCGTAGAGAGGAGAATGAGTGAGCACGTCTCCTGAAGAAAGCATCGTGAGAAAGCACTCTCAGTAAACACAAAGCGCAGTCCATTAAGCTTTCGCGATCTCATGCCTCGCCCGTTTCGGCAAAAGAGCCCGTCCACCAAATCCAGAAAATCGCGTCTCTAGCCTCGGCAGCGGCAGCCGCTTCTTCGCGCGCCGAACACCGCCTCGCTGGTGAGGAGGGCAATCAGCGTGACGCTGGCGTTCACTTGATAGCGTCGAGACATCGGCGTTGCAGTTGATAGAGCTGCTCGGGTCGAGTTCGGTCACCACCTCGTCCTTCAGCGAGGGTGGTCGCTATCGTTCGCCTCGTCACCATCTGTCGATCCACCGAGCGCACCACGCCAGATATGACGCGCTGAGCTTCGGCAGGTGCAAAGATCCAGCTTTTACACCCAGCCGTGCCACTGGACGGCCCGTCTCGAAGTGGGAGAGAGGTCGCCTGACGCGCAACGTACCATGCGCGAGAGCATGGTGCTCCTGCGCCATTTTTCCATCCAGCATTATTGACGTCAGGGCGCAGTTGCTGACGATGTGTTTCAGTCCGCTCCAGAGCATTTGAAATCTCGATGCGTGCAATGTGTCAGCAGACATAGTGTTCATAACGAAAAGATATTTAGTAACTACGCGAGCACTGAAAATCTCCAGGTGCTGTCTCGAATGCTGACAAATTGTCCCGTGCTTTTTCTTCCCATTTCTTTTGCGTGACCTTACACAGATGATGCAGACTGAAAGGTACAACTAGATGTAAATCGGCATTCGAGTACTGAATCTCAGAGATAGTTTCGAAGACTCGAGGACGGAGAGAGCTCTGCTGCCGCCGCCTCAGCAGGGTGCGATTTTTCGCGGGCGCGTACGCCTCGCACGTCATCCCTGGAATTTCGTGTGCTTGCCAAACCTTCACGTTTTGTAAAGCGAGCTGAATGTCTCATTTTAGTGGAGCTTTTGCTGCTTTGCTGCGAGAAGAAGTCTTTGGCGTGCAGTTCGATAGAGAGAGCAGGGATCGACCGAACCGATGTGCGTTAAAATATGTCCGAAAGATGCGCACTACGACCTGAAACACACGCGTACGTAGCAGGAGTTTTCTGTGAAGAAGTCGGGAAAGTAAAAGCACGTAGACCGCTGTACTGCGCGTACATGCGCGCGTGAGGAAGTCATTTTAAGATTCGTCTTCACCCTCCTGCTTTTCTTCTTCCCTCGCTTTGGGCTCTTTGGGGCAAGGAAATAACCTCGTTTCGATGACTCTTCGATGAGTAGAGCAAACTTCCTGACGTTTTCTCATCTCTGGAGATTTGCAGGATACATGTCGAGACCTTTCGCGCGTCTCCGAGATACCTCTAAGTTTCCTACATTTTGTTTGAAGATAATCCAATGTCCTTGTAGCACCTGCGGAGAGTTATCGCAAGACATGCTGTAATGAAGTGTCTTACGAAGGCTTAGCAGGGCTATAATTCATACGCGTCGTCGGAAAATAGTAGGTGAAAGATATTTGGCACACCACGGCAAACCACTACTCGCTGTGTAGAACAATGGACAGGAAAGGCAATTCTTCCCTCAAGCTTGCGAAATAGAAATGTTCGTCTCCTCTGTCTGTTCTATGTCACTTGCGTGCCCCTAGTTTCACCCAGAGTCTTGTCCTCCTCGCTTTTCTAGGCGGCAATGCTGGAGCAAAACTCTATAACCTCACTCATCATGAAAGAAGATATTCACCCTCTCGCTTTCTCTTCCTTCCTGCTTACCACCAGCAACAAGTCGCGCCACATATGCTTTGCTCCTGCGGAAACGGTGAGCACACAGGAAGTTCCGAAGAAAAGACTCATGTGCGGCGAGACTCAAGCCAGGCGCGCACTGGCGATGCGGAACTGGCATGGCGGCGCCGGCCAAACTGACTCGGGAGTATCCCAGATAGTATTGCAAAAGAAACTCAAGGGGTCGTTTACGTGGAAATTTACGATTAGAGCTAAAGGCAAAGCAGCAGGCGGTTTTAGGCATCGAAATCGCTCCATCCTTCGCTGCAGCAGATGGCAGCTTGGTCTCGCGCAGTGAAGAAACCGCCCGGCAATGGAAACCGCAGCTCGATAGCAAAGGAAAGCCCGAGCTGCGGTAATTTCAGTTTGCCCATGTGTTTCCGACCATCTGGCACGGAGCGCCCGCCTCGATACCCAAGAATCATGACCTCACGCGCTCGCGCTTCCATCTGACCTTTGTGCATTCCCCATTTTCGCTCAGCACGATCGAGCGCTGGAGCCTTTCGGGCGTGTGGCAGGTGCAGTGATCATAGTCAGCGAAGTGCGCACAAGCCAACGAACGATAGAGTGCCGGAGTTGTTTGGCAGAGTGCTGATGTGGTGAGATGTTTGTCAGAACTAGACGGCATCGTGTCACGGACAACAAGGTATTTCAACCTGCCTGCGGAGTCTCCCGGAGCTCCTCCCACCTCATGAAGCTGCCTTCCAATGCTTCGGATCGAAGTGGCACTTGAGAGCGCAACGCACGCTCCACACGAATCGATTCGTGGTTGCCGCCCGATGCCGCCTTACTCGATGCAGCCCTGCTGTAGCATGGCCCATCTCGATGCGCGAGGCAGCTCACAAGCAGTGAACTGCAGAAAGTGGATTTGTCATGATAGAGTCGCCTTCGTGCCCTTCATACACAGTGCAGTGGATGCCGTGCAGTGGATGAATCGCAAGCTCTGCGCAGGATTCTGGCAGACACGCCTTGTGAGCGATGACCATTCGCAAGCCCATGTGCTGCTGCGCTATGAGTCGTGCTGGAAAGTGAAAGCTGCGCAACGAAATTCCTGAGCCCTTGGTGTGGATCTTTCTCTCCTTTCCTCATCATCTCTATTGTGGTGCTGGCACCGCTGCGTTTGCGGCAGAGGAAGCCACCGCCACCACCACGCAGTTCGTGCGCACGCACGAACCAAGACGCCGGATAGCTGTGGCGCAGGCCGCCCACGAGGCTTTCAAGGATTTTGGTGCAGATCGCGATGAGGAGCTGAAGAAAACAACTGCCGCGCATCAAAGGCAACGACAAATCGGGCAACTGGCAACAACTGAAGCTCACTTCGCTGCATGATGCCCGCGCCCTCAGTAAAGCCACAATGGCGCAAACCGCAGCATGAAGGTCTCATGGTGGAGGAACTGCTCTTGGCAAACTGCAAGACGAACACGGAATCGGGGACACGACGAAACCAGTCAGTACTTTCTAGATGTGCAAACGAATGATTTTGAACTTTTCGACCGACTCGCAGATGCTGCAGTGATTTGCTCAAACACTGATACAGGGACGCTATTAAGTATTCCACGAAGCAGCCGTGTGTGGATAATAGAGCTTGAGATGACGAGCCGGCGAGTGCGGTCACCGCTGAGGTGGCTGATCAGGGTGGGCATCGCTGCGCGCGACGATTTGCGGCAAGTTCCCCAAGGTTTTACCGGGTGGGAGTAGGGCGACGGTGTCAGGCAGTGCGCGGTTAAGGGCTGGCCCCACCACGTGAACTGTCTCAGTGCGCAACCGCGTACTCAGTGGCAGTGAGCGGAAGGCAGTTGCTTCCCGTGAAGTCCTACGCCTCAGTGAGGCATCGTAGCCTCTCTTGGTCTCTGCTGTGGTGTGTAAAACTGCACCCTCAATCGTCTCTCAAATTTCACGCAGATGGCGGAGTGAAATTCGCGTCTCCCGCTGAAAGATGAACGCATCCGCGGGCATTCTCCGGAGATACGCCTGTCACCTGATTTCATGCAGTATCGATAGCGCAGCGATGCGCGTACGGCACTAGAGGCTTTATGCGGCAGAACGTCCAGATTTACAGACTGATGACGATGATGCGCAGTGATGGATGGCTTCTCCCTTATCCAAAACCGCGTGACAGGAAGATGCCCGGACCGCCCATCATCGTGCCGCACTGCGCGCACCGACACAGACGATGTGGTGCACGCTGCAACTGGGAGCGCGAATCGATCATTCAGTGCAAACCCTTTTCGGATGCGCGAAACTGGTGGCCCGTGCAGTACCAGGCTCTGTAGCCAGGACACTCCCACCCAGCCCGAAAGGGAAAATGGAGCAGGGGCAAGGGCCACATAGGGGACGATGGTGGAGATGGTAGAAACGTGAGACTCAGGAGGAGCCAACAGAAAAGGCTGGGAAGAGGGTTTGCGCCGGGGCCACGACCTTCTATCCTTCGCGAGCGTTGCTGCAGACTGCCGATGGCAGGTCGGAGACAACCCTCGACTCAACGTGAAGCTGATTCATGCGACGTCTCTTTGCGTCATCCTAATGAAATCGTGAGCGTATGGGCATTGTTGTTTGATTCCAGCAGGACACCGTTTACAATGCGCGCTCTCTGTTTCACGTGTCGCGCCTGCGCACAAATTGGTACCATGTTTACGTCGCCTTCTTGCGCAATGCATGTGACTAGCTCGGTCAGGTGACTGGAGGAGAATTAAAGCGTAAGGGTATAGGGAAAATATGACGTGTAACTTTGCGCCATTGCTGGCTGGTGCCGCGGCTCTGGCTGAAGACGAAAGACATCGAACCCTCCTTAACCTCATATAGTCCCGCACTGCGTTCGTGCAAATGGCTCTACTGCAAATCTTGAAGCTCACCATCTCCGCAAAACATCTGGCATATCGATGTTTGTGGATCGCGCTGTAGCTGAGGATGAGCGAAATACTGGTGCTGGAGGTCACTACTCGTGACAGCTATGATACGCGACACGATGTTTACGCGAGGGATGCAGTTAGGTGTGATGCCATGGTGAAGGTGTGAAATCATGCCTAGTGTGTGAAGTGAGTTCCACCGAGGCGTTCGGGCTAATGATAGCTCGACAGGTGCGTGCCCGTGCTTGCCCAAAGGCCTCGACCATGGCAGCTGCCGTGCACCAGCCCATAGCGCAGCTGACGCCCGTGCGCAACTCCTCCAGCTTTGAGGCGCACCTGATCGGCGCTCATACTTCGATGGCTGGCTGCGCGAGGTGCTCAGCAACGTGCGCTGCGGGTGAATAATATGGCGCGCGTGCCATGGCGTGGATCCAGACGTGCAGACCTCAATCCTTCTTCTTGTGGCTGGCGGCGGGAGTGGGTAAAACACACTTGCGTGAATGCCGGGAAATGCTGTAAGCGAGAGAAATGTCGAACGGCGTGCTCCTCGCTCGGCGCAACTTTCAGGCGCGAAAAGTGGATGCTGCGATGGCTGACCGACAACAAGAATTCCACGCTATCACAGGTTTTATCCACTTCATCAAAGCTACTTTGAGGCGTCAATAACGATGTGATTTTCAAGATCAGCGGTGAAAACACCACGGGCTTTCCACATCTTTAATTACCACGCCACAAGCGAGATGCGCTCACCAGCGACCGCCCGTCAGCTGAATTTGAGAGATTTGAGATCGTATTCTCCGCCGCCCGCGCTGTGGAAATCGCCATTCCGCAGAACAACTGCTGACCGCACGCGTTGCAGTCGCGACATACATCATCTGCGTGTAAATTGCGCGAGTGTGGAAGGATCTCATGGAGCGTGGTGCACTATTTGGCGGATGCCGTGGTCGGAAAAGCCAAGAGAACTTTAGCCGCATGGCTCAATAATTCGAGCATCGTTGTAGTCACAGAAAACGATAGGCATCTCGCATTACGGTGGAGTTGTGCGCAGCGGTGCTGCCGGAATTGTGAACCAAGCTGCAAAGAACTCAGCTTCCGTGAGATTTACTGGAATTGTGAACACTCATGGCGTGAAATCTAAAGAGGTAGAGCGCTCCAAATCGCGGCGCGGCAACATTGCGGCAGCACGTCATATCGTGTGCCACCGCAGAAGTTTGCTAACATCTCGTTGTCGCAAATCGACGTGAACCAGTGGGCGTGACCACTCCCACCATTTTGCATAGTTGCAGATAGAATCGATTGTCATCGCGCGATGCAAAGCATTCATCAGCGAGAGAGAGAGAGGCTGAAATTACTTTGCGCAAGAAGAAAAGGTGAAGGGATGTCATGCTTTTCTTGATAAAGTGCTGAAGATGATAAGAGCTTTTCAGGAGTGAGAAGCCGTGCATCTGCGTCGGACTACTTTGGGTGAGCATGGTAAGATATAGTTTGGACAGGTATTTCCGAAAATCGAAAACTGCCCGCACTGGCATTATTTATCGAGTCGGCGGATAAGTCGGGATTGTCGTTTTGTAACTTTACGCCTACCAACACACAAAAGCACATGAAACACTCATGTCACATGCATCGTCTGGCATGGCTCCTTTGCTCGCTGTGGTTATGCTTTGCATCTAGCGGCCGGGCAACAAGGTACCAGAGACATTGTGCTCAGATGCTATGATACCTTGGTGTTCAGTACCACAATGATCTATAGTGCAAACTGCAAGAGACGTTGCTGATTCCTCCTGCGCCTACTATTCTTGTGTCACCTACGACCCTAAAGGAACAAGTGTTTGTTTGGAGGGTGGTGAACTGGAATGTAGAATACAGAGTCTCAATCGGTACACATGTGCTTTGATCTCACTCACACAGCAGCTCTATTGGAGCTTGAAAGACACATGAGTGTCGTCGTTACAATCCATGCGTGAAGGAGAGCTCTCACTGTGGGACAGCCCATAGGAAGTTTACTCAAAATGTCTGTATCATCCTTCAAGGTCAAAGGCCAGCCGCAGCCCTGAGAAACGTGTGTTTACAGAAGAGTTTCCTGGGATGGCAGATTTACAGTACGATGCTGACAGGTCAGCATCTCGCGGATCCCAGCGGTGAGCTCTTACAGGAGTAAAGAGCCCCGTGATGTTCGCGATGAAAGACTCAGTCGTGTGACGGGCGAGGCTTCTGGGAAATCACTCGATGCTCAAACGCAACAACAAACCTACAGTTTTGTGTCACGTCGATATGCGGTGCGTCCTTTCTCAAATTGCAGGAGAATTTTGTGATGATAAGGACGAGGAAATCGTTGCTTCGCGAATCTTATGTGAAGGTGGCTGGAGATTCCTTTAAACCCCGAGGATCAAAGAATATACAGGATTGATGCTGTAGCACTCTTAGCGCATGATGATGGGAATGATGGTGGAGATGCTAAGTGACTTGCCTAAGATGGAAACGCACCATACGAGGAGAGCAGTATAAGCATACCGCTATCTCACACCAGCGGGAGTTGCGAAAAGCTGGCACCAGTGGATTCAAGTGGCGCAGAGTGACTCTGGCTATCGAGGACTGGTATCAGTGCGGCCGTGTGAAGCGGCAGCAATAACCGGATTCTCAACGAAAAAGGCCGTCACGAGGACGGCATCACGGCCTTTTGTGTGAAAGTTGGTGCTGAAAGCAGAATTGCAACAGAAGATTCAGCGTCTATAGCAGAAGATTCACGTCACAGTGCAGCATCTCACCGCATGGCAGACATCCACGACTGAAACGTTATTGCGCACGGAGCATCGAGCTGACAGTTGCTGGAGCTTTGGTGCGCTTGCTGCAGTCGTTGGAGGCGTGTGCGCTCTGCCTCCGAGCAGTCTCCTTTTATGGTCACCTCACTGCTAGGACAATGTGCGACTTTTGCCCTTCTGGAGCAGAAGTTGATAGCTGGACTAACAGAGGATACTGCCACCATCTGTTGGTACCCACTGCATTTCAGATGCCAGACCGATAGTCTGAACGATGGGCCACAGAGTCTTGATTTCACCACTGATGCAGCGACTACCGTTTCATATTGAGTATAGGATTGGAGTTGCGCTTCAAGATGCTGGATGCGACCAGCCTTGTTGTTCTAATAGTGTTGTTAGCTTTCCAGCGGTAGTTCCCAAGTGGTTGAGGGAAGCATTGAGCAGCAACAAACTACTCGGATCGTGACACTTTGGAAAACTTTGAAAGCTTTATATTCTCCCAAACTATACTCTTCCAACTTATTTTGTGCATCTTCACCGTTGCTCGCAGAGATAGGATTTCATCCCACGGCCACCATCTCGCCAGCTCTCCCATCCTTCTGGGTGAGACACGATTTGCGTGCCAGGATAGCGCAGCCTCGTGCTTCAAAACCTTGGTGATGCGCGCGGTCTACGCCTCACGAACGATTCGCACCGTCACGATTGTAGCTGGAATCAAGGGTGACAAATACAATGCCAATAATAGTGCGATCTCACTCACCCTCATACGATCTTTGCTCACGGCTATTTTAGGAAGTGGAAGCCGAAGCCACGCGAACACCAGCCACCGAGGTGGCGAGAGCAATGAACACCGTGTTGATGAAATAGAGATAGAATGCGCCGGAAGAAAAATGACCATTCTCCCATTGCCGAAACCATAGACAGCTGCGCAAAGTGGTGGCATGAGGGCTGTAGCAGGCCACACCTGGCAAACACACTGCCCTCGCCACGTGTGGAAAGAGCCAGAATCCCTGCAGCACCACCGCAGAGCGCAATCAACACATCGTAGAGTGTGGGAGAAGTTACGCGAGGAGTCTCGGGACTCAGCCTTCGGCGAGCGGAGAAATCAGAAGCAAAATCGTCGCTGTAAGCGCACCGATTACACAGTAGCTCACCAGCAGTTCTTGATAGAACTCTTGAGCAAGGGCAAATCTCCGATACTCTACTCGCCAATCCCATGCCGATAATCGGCCCCATGAGAGTGGGGAGATGAGCATCGCACGATGATGCTTTACAGCGTGGAAATTCGGCCGCTGAGTCCAAGTGAAGCGATGAAGATGGGCGAAGCACCAGCACCACAAGTTGGAGCCGTGGGTGACACCCCGCTACTGATTTGTTCGATATCCAGCTTCATGTTTTGTCGGCAGCGCATTGAAGTATCGCTTGATGGTTTGCAAAATTTGTGTTTGAGCCATAGTTTTATCTTCGTGAGGATGTTAGAAGCGAAAAAATGAGAACCGCTTTATGCTTTCACAACGCAGGACAGAACGACAGACCCAAAGGCTATGTGGGCAAATTGTGAATGCTGGCTCACAGAGCATTTGAGGTCTTTGAAACCACAGAAAGACGGCCAGACCCACTCATGAAGAACAAACCTTTAGGAGCTGGTGCGATAGCTCATTCTCAAACCGCTGAAATAACCAAAGCTTGTATTACCGTGTTTGTTTTCGAGGTCATAAATCTGTTTTTCCATGGGATTCTTCGCCAGTGTCAGATATCGGCATAAAGAACCGCGAGTTGTTGGTGCGATCTTGGTAGTAACCGAGGTTCAGTCCAATACTGAAATCTAAGAAACATGTTTACCACCAATCAAAAGGTGCTGATTTCGAGAGGCAATACCCCGCCACAGGTAGGAGTCATTAAGTGAGGATAGAGAAAGAGAACTTGCCGTTGCACACCCGGACGCTATATCCCAAACCTTGTTGCCATGGAAACGAGCATCATAGCTCACTGAGAAGGTGTATTGAAAGACCACCGAATTCTGTGTAGACAGTATGTTGAGGTTGTTTGTGCAGCCATAGGCAGCAAGCACACAGAGAAAAGCAAGAAACCCAAGAAGGATTTTGTAGAAGCAGTATTTAGAAGGAGAATATGAGAAATACTTGTTGCGATGCGGTACGGTTGAGGTGATCTATGCATAGTGATATAGAGATAGCTCACAAATCCTGCGTCTAGAAATGGCAGCCGATTTTAGAACGAATAGCCGATCGCAACATAAGGTTGAAGGACGTTGTCCGTGCCTTTCTGGTCGTAGCGTTGATGCAGAGTCCAGCATGAAGCACACAAGTCCGAGTCATTTGATAGCGATAGCCTATTGAGTGTGAGATTCCGACACTATATCCCAAACCCCATGCCAAGGAAAACGTAATTGGGTAGCTGCCCAGAGAAGGTATTGAGAGACCACTGAATTCTGTGTAGACAGCATGTTGAGGTTTTTTGTGCAGCCATAGGCAGTGCCATGCAGAGTAAAAAGCAAGAAACCCTGGGGCAAAGGGATTTCATAGTAGCTGAGTATTTAGAAGGAATATGAGAAATATTTACAGTGATGCGCGTACTTGTTATATCTACGTATAAGGATAGCAGTAGAGATAGCTCACAAAATCCATAAGTCTAGAATGAGGCCGATTTTAGAATGAATAGTCGATCGCAACATAAGGTTGAAGGATGTTGTCCGTATTTTCTCGGTCGAGCGTTGATGCAGAGTCCAGTAGCACAGCTGTCAAGTCCTCGAGTCATTTGATAAAGGATAGCCCATATTGAGCGTGAGATAGTAGCAAAACTGCTTTCTCTTGATTCAATATGTTATTGATTCTCCTCATCTATTCGAGAAATACGTTCTGTATATCGCAAAACCAGCACAACTCCCACCGATTTCAAAATGATGCGCTCTTTTTTTCCCGTGAGGTAATACATGCGCAGTGGTATTGACACATGAGAGAGCCTTATGCCAGGAAGAACTGTAGTGTCGATGCGCGTGTTCCAGCCCCACACTGTCCCCAATGAGAGTTGGCAAGGCGAGAATCGCAGTTGGCAGAAAACCATTGGATGCACCACATCCTCCACATACACTGCACGTTGCTGCGCTGAAACCCGCGTAGCCAGTGAGAAGATTAAGAGCGAATTCATTCATAAGGATGAGGAATGCAGCGGATAAAAAAGGAACTGCAAAATGAAAACAGAAATATGCCAAAAATAGGAACTTTTGTAGAATCAACGATGTTTATATGTCTTTTACGGCAAACAGGTTATAATTCTGGCTTTTGAGGAGAAGAGTTGGAAATAGGGCTGTCAAAGTCGTAAATTTGTGGTCGATTGGTGCTCAGAAAGAAAAGCCTACAAACAGGAATCCTCACTTGATTTTCAAACAACAGAAGCCTCATGCCTGCTACAAACCCTTCCACTAAGGATAATGCAAACCAATTGTTAGCAACAACTAGCTAATCTCCAACAATATTCTCAATGAAAAATCGCTCCTATTTTCTTCTTCGTATTACCTGTCGTGTATGCACAAACCCTTTGAAGGGCCGGGAAGCGCGAGATGCGGTGCTGATTCAGTGTGTCAATGGCTGTTCCAAGGCATGAGTTTCATAGAGACAAGCCAACTTCACCTGTCACTGATGTCTTGCGTGCTCGTGTATCAATGCTGTGATACCAAGCGTGCCGAAGCTGATGCACCTCTACCGGCAATTACAAACCTTGGAGCAACTTTCTCACAGGATGTCAAGGTCAATATCCAGGCTGGGATCCCTTGCGGATGATTGACTGTCACTATCGTGGCATGGAATTGCACGCTTGGATCACCCTTCCAAAAGCAAAACCATGGTACAAAGAATTGGCCACGACCCATCCCTATTTCTTAAGAACCCCGATCGCCTCTTTGCGCTATGATGGATTGCTGCCTCTCGATCCATCATGGAAATCAGCGTTACATCTGGTGATGTGGCTGCTGACATAGTGCGCCACATGATGTAGATGGACCTACATCGACGACTATTTCATCCTTATCCTGCACCAGGGCAAGTACCCTCGACGATGCCACCGTATCTCGCCACAATCGCAATGGTATACAAGACCGTGCAGAGTGGAGAAGATTTAACGAACACCTTCGTGAAGATGCTCTATAACACCGTGCATAGTGTCAAACCATGGGTGAAGTTTGGAGTCTCCTTTCCGGCATCTACCACAATCTCTCAGCTGGAGCAATATTCCTGGAAGTGAAACGCGACTTCAAAAACTATGATGACCTTTACGCCGATGTCGGCTGGGTGAAACCAAGGTTGTGGATTATGTGGTGCCCCAACTCTATTGGGAAATCGGACAAGTCATTGACTACGGTCTCTATTCGTTGGTGGTCACACACCAATGGTCGTCCTTTGATTATCGGTCAGATGTGGAACGCACCGTCTGTGCGCGCGATGTCAACAACCCCACCGGCCAACCGATGGCAGCTGTTTGAGTTGCAGCGCACCCCGCTCCAATGTGCGGGTAGCTGCTTGTGGTATCGCGGCTGCTGTGGTGCGCAATGAAGGAAATTTTGCTTCTACGAACTCAAAACAACCAGCTCACCTCACAATTGCAGCCTTCTTCACGCTCATGCCCTTACATCGACAACAAGGCCCTAAGAAGCCCCGCAAGGTGAAGAAACCTGATGCCCGATGGATATTACCTCTGACAGCACCCAAGGCCAAGGTGGCTTACGATGCAAAGCGTTATGTAGTTCATTGTTTTGCAAGGCAAAGATAGATCTGGAATTTCACCCACATCGCCATCAATGACCAAACGATGGCAAACTTCCTTACCGTTTGGTAAAGAAAATACACTACGTCATCACGGCTCGATCGGCTTTGCAAAACGAATCGAACCTGTGAAAGCCAAAGGAAACTCTAAAGACATCTAGCGTTGCGTGCCGCAGCTGGTGCACTTGTACTCCTGCGAGAAAGTCAAGCCTCGGCACGCAACGCTTTTATATAGCAGACGTAGACAGTGGTCGCGCGCTGCGTATGCCCTTGGTGGTCTCTCTTGTTTAGGCAATGTTTGTGCGGCTTTCCATAGGTGACTATGCGCCGTAAAGACTTTCCATCAATAGAACTTATTCTCTTCACATTTTATTCAGACAGCCCATGAAAGCACTAAATTTGCGGTTCTTTCTGTGGCTGCCACCGCAAGCCATTCAGCAAGTCAGACAAATCGTGCAGCACACTGCTTCTCCCATGGTGATAGTGGTTTCGCGCTGGGAGGAGTCATTGATCAGCTCATTGCTCTTCTCATCGGGCTTCAACGCGGAGGAGATGATATCTGCCTGCGCTCGAAGCCCATCAACGTCATTACAGACATGGCTGCCAGTGGTGGTTTGAAAAGGTAAACAGCCTGCCTCTTAGTCAATCGCCGCTTGCGAATTGGGAGCTTGCTCAGGTATCAGCCTTATCCAAGAACTTCCTCTCGCATCGCTGACACCATCGTGGCTTACGAACTCTTCGTCGGCTATCGTGGCACGTGCCATCGACAAAGCTATTCATTGATGAACAGAAGATTATCAAACGCGCAAAGAAGGGCACGTCAAACCGTAGGATTTGAAGCCAATTGGCGGCAGCCATTGAGCAACACATGCACGCGCCGCTACAAATCACCGTCGTTGGTGGTTTACTGCGAGCGATGTCACCACCGGACACACCACCAACCCGACCGCGCGGTGGTTTGACACCGCCGCTGCCATCATTGCTGCGGCACTCGGAGCAGAGGTGCTGGAGATCTGGACAGACGTAGATGATTCGCGATACGGACCCAAGAGTCATCCCCGCTTTCTACCATCGACGAACTCACCAACAGATGAGGCCACAGAATTGTAGCAACTGGGCTAAAGTCATTCATCCCCCACCATCTCCCAGTGTGCAAGGCGGCATCCCTATCCTCGCGCAACACGTTCAATCCACTGGTCGCCACACCATCATTCGCCAAGATGCAAAATTCCGGTGAGCGACTCATCCGCGGCATTTCTTCCATCAACCAAACCGCACTCGTTACCGGAGTGGTATGTCCATGGTGGTGTAGTGTGGCGTCAATCGCCGCATCTTCTCCCGCCTTCCAACGCTGGCGTGAGCGCGTTCATGGCGGCGCAATCCACCTGAAACCCACTCACTGGCGGTCACTCCTTCACAAGCTGAACGTGCCTGCGCCATCCTCGATCAGGAGTTTGCCACAAACGGAGTCTGAGCCATGAACCGCACAGTGCAACAACAAACGATTCAGCCACCGTCGCCATCGTCGGCAAAACTTGGCGCTGCTACCACACCGGTACGGTCGGCATGTCTTTTCTCCGTCTTAGGGACGAAATGGCTGGGGTCAATGCCATTGCCTTCCTGGGTGCTCGAACCCAGTGTGTCGCTTTGTCATTCCTCACAATCTCAGTTGCGCAAGGCGATTGGTGTGCTCCACGACAGTTTTTCCATGGGTACCATGAAGAGAGTTCAACCTCTTCCTCTGCGGTGTGTCGGCACAGCGTCGAGCGCTCCATCGCGTTCAATCGTGCGGAGACACTGCTGCGCCAGAACGTGGTCTCAAAATCACCTTGTCGCAGACCTGCGTCGTTCTTCCGCTGTTTATGCGCGCGATGACTCGATACTGCGCAGTATCGCGAACCTTTGATGCTCGCCATTTCTGTGGAATCGAGGCTATGCTCGACACCATCGAAGAGACAAACATGTTCAACCCGTCTTGTCGACTGCACAGCCAGCCGAGTAGCAGCATGCGCTTGCTCAACTACCACGTCCATGGTCACTGCCAACAAAATCGCGGCATCGGGTGATTATTAACAACTATCAGCATCTCAAGTCGCCGGGTTCGCCAACGTGGCGTGAAATTCTCTTGAAACCAATGTCGGCAGGCTGCCCATCATTCACACCATCGATGACCCTCAAGGCTTCGCGATAAAAATCAAGAGTACCGGAAGCGGTACCTCTGTCGGCTTCAACCATGTGTGCTCAATGCCTCTCTTCCGAGGTGTCTTCACGCTGTGCGCGCCAAGCGCAGAGGAGGCTACAGCGAACCCGATCCACGCATCGACTCGGAGTGGCATCGATGGGCGCAAACTCACCATCTTGCGCGAGAGCGGTTATCGCCGGCGCGACATCGAAGCGCGCCGCTTCGCCCGACCATCGCCTGAAGGTTCGTATTTCTGGGCACAACTTCTGCTCGATAAAAAATTTTGAAGAAGAAACGTCAATGTCTTGTGCAAGTAGCTGCTGGCGCCGTGGCAGAGGGTACGGGGAAGGCAAGGGGTAAAGTCGGTCTCATGAGATTCCACAAGGTCATCCTGTATCATCTCGAAGCGGCTCTACAACATCTCTGTTTTACCACCGAACGCTGCTGACACGCCCATCTGCAGCTGGCGGCGTGTGAGCTGCCGTCACTGCCGCTGGTGTCTGCTGATGCCATGCGTATCGCTCATCTCTAACTTTGTCACTCACCATTACCCTTCCTGTAGGTAATATCATTTCATCAGTACTGTCCGCACCAACAACAGAACAGTGTTTGATGCGGATGAATCCGTTTTAAAACCACCTTTACCGCTCTTTCTCTCTCATCTTCTCTTCGCCTTTTCTGCATTCGCCTTCTTTCTGCCTCGCTTTTTTTTGCCTTCTTCTTCCTCCTCACACCTGCGTCTGCTGTCCCTTGTCACACCCCTTTATTCATCCATCCTTGCTTTTTCTCTGCCCCTGCAGGGTGGCAAAAGCAAGTGGTGATATGAGAAAAGAGAGAAAACCGGTTGAAAAGTGAAATTTTTTCTTTGAAAATCTTATTTGATATGTCTATCTTGCAAAACTGTGTGGTAACGTGCTGCAGAACAATGAATACCTCAAGAACTCTTCATCTCTCGAAGGATTTCTTGTTCTGACCTAGTCTGCTATTTTCCATTTTCCACCGTATAGGCAGGTGAAGGTGCCATCCACTCGTCGCACCGTGGAAACTCCTCCGCAAACAAGCCTTTGCACTGCCACAACCTTCACACTGCCTGTGTCTGTTAATTTCCTTTCCTTTTGTTTCAGGGACTTATCCCTAAAATCTCCCAGCTGCTTTTCTAAAATTCCATGTTTTCTAACACTGAGAGTTGTGATAACCTCCGATTTTCCCCTTTTCCCCCAAATCTCTTTCCTGCCAGTTTATTCCGCTTTTGATCCCATTTTCCTATTTTTGCCTTCTGCCACGCTTTTCTAAAATGAATGCAAATAATGCTTGTATCCCTACAGCCCGAAAAAGGCACAGCGAAGGTTGCAGCCAAAACCATTATTTTGCAGGGTGCAAGTATGCGCGAGAAATCTTGATTTGTGGGTATATTAACGTTTGGCCATGTCTATGGCATTTCTCCTTGATTCTACGTGCATCTGTATGAATACAAAGAAGAATACCTTAATTAAACCTAAACGATTTTTGAAAGTGTAAAAATAAATATCTGATGCAAAATCACTTGTTATTTGGTTAGAAATTATTATATTTAGAACCAAATGATTAGCTTTTTTACTTTTGGGATAATAGATTTTCTGATTTTGCGAAAAGAACGCGTCTTTTGGAACATATTATCTATAATAGATTTGAGTCCTTATGTCAAGAATAGCTATCCTTACCAGCATTCCTATATTTTCAAATGAGGTTGAGAATTAGGTTTTATATGTAAACCAACGCTAGTAATAACACATCATGAACAGAAGAAAATGAAAGCGTTATTATGAGTACAACTGCAGCCCAATATTCTCGCCATCACTGGTCTTGGTGAAAATTTTGGCTGACGACAGAAAAGTCTCCCAAAATAATAAAAGTTCACCAGCCAACAAAGTCCTCACACCACATGCAGCTGCCCGTGAGGGGAAGTCTATAAATAAGTAACCTTATAGAAGTATGTCCCAAGGTATGGAAATGCGTCATCAGTAACCTGTATCAATAGTTTTGCTAGATACTAGATTTTAGAGTTCTATTTTTTACCGTTCTACAAAGGCTGTTTTATAGCACCATGCAGTTATAATAATAGTAACTATAATATAATCTAAGGTTCTATATTAGCGACGTTATTATGAGGCAAAACTAAAGAGAATACATATATACTGCTTTCTAAAAAGTTAGAAGAAATGAAATAAAGCTCTATATATATAAATAGATTAAGGGTTTACAATTAAGTAATAAAGTAGATGGAGTCAATTTACGCTTGAGTTGCAATACGGTGAAGTGAGTATCACCATCAAAGAGCATGATGGAAAATGGTAAATACTTTAATAGAGGCTTTAGAAGCTGGAAACCTCAGGAATAGAAATAAGATATCAATTTGCATCTAGTAAAGTAAGGAAAGGAGAAAGCTATCACTATGGGGTGCTTTGAATTACCCAAGATTTGCAGAGACCTTGATAAATTCAAGCGGATATATCTGATTATGATATAGAGAAGTGATGTCCCTAAAAGTAGGCCTGGTATGATGGAGGGAAATTTTTCTTCAAGTATGTCAATAAAAGGATATATATTAAAGTGTAGGAGTCTTGAAAGTAGAGGTTAAATTCAAAAAAGAAATGCGTTTGTAACAGAAGGTTCACACGCTACATATGAAGATTGAAATACTACAGAGTTATAGCAACGTAAACCGATTTTTCTCATGGATTTTGTAACTGAAGTGACTCAATGGTGAGGATGATTCTTTCGAGAAAACAAACCAGGTTACGGTGAGGTCATTAAACGTATTGCAACGTTACACCAGAAGATTTGTCAGCGTTATCGTCACAGAGAATATCCTAGCTTTATGAAGAAAAGTTATCTGCAAAAAGTCTTCAAAAAAAATATGGTGTGGAAGTTGATCCGATGATTCGGTAAACTGTTCTTCCCACCAACATGTCAAAGCTTAATAGAATATTGGAATTTTAAATGAGTAGGCTTTTATGGAGTGATAACCTTGAAACATATACAAATCAAACCCAAAAAATAGACCACAAGAGAACTATAATATGGTTATAGTTGAGTACTGAATCTTGATTTATGGGAGAATGTACTGGCTATTGATTCTACGCGTATTCTTTATGTGAATGCAAACGTGTGTATTGTTATTGAGGCTCAAAAAAAAAGGATACGCCCAGAGCCTAACTGACTTTACTTAATCTCTTCCTCATCATCGCGACAACAAAGCTGAACCTGCAAGAGGTTTAAAATTTTGTTTGTTAGTAAGAGCCTTTCCCAGACAAACAAATTTAGAACACCACCTTTTCCATGGGAGTGCTACGACGAAGTTGATTATCTTTTGGGGAAGGGCGACTAGGTTGGAGTACACACCGAAAGGTCGTAGAGTTGCACCGCGACCACCAGTGCCCAACGAAGACACGGCCTTTCACTACCACTCGGTGCTACCTTTGGGAGAGACAAATGCCGCCCGGCTTCAATTTCGCCATCCGCCACAGTGGAAGAGGGCATAGGGCATAACCCGCATCGCCTGTGCTGGTGCCGCCACCCCAATCGAGGACTATATATATTGTCTACTTGTCACCTTGGTTGATTTATGAGAGTCCACAACCCAAAGCCATGAGATTTTGAGAGAAACTGTTACCGGTGAACGTCCATCCACGGTGGACGTAGTTTGCTCGCGCGTAAAGGTTGCTGAGCTGGTTTACACCCGTGCCAGGTTGGAGATACAACCGTCTTTTTGCGGACACATGATGTCATAGCCCAATCCGTCAGGACGCAGGATGAATCGCCATTGCGATGCGTTCTTCGGGTTTAGATTACCATGAGGGGCTGCCCGTTTGGGTGGCTGTGAGATAGCGGTTTTCACGTCGAGGTGAATAGATGATATTAGATCGCAGTGCACGCCCGTGCGGAAGACGTTGTGCACGAGAAGTTGCTGCATACTCACCACATCGGGTGCTTTAGCACCAACATCGCGCGTTTTCACCCCGGTCATGGATATATCAAGAGCGCGCTGATGATCGCAGCCAGTGGCTATTTCGTTCGTCTGCCATTTTTAGCGCGGACCAGAACCCTCGATGTATTTCCAACGACTGCGCGAAGGCTCGTTATGCCATTTAGCGCCATCTCCAGCACGAAGGGGCTGCGCATTGCTTTTCCCAACCATGCGCCGGCGGGTATTGCGACCGTCGATAGCTGCTCCATCGATTTGACTGTTGAGCATGGCAGCCATGGAGGCCACACCGTTCATTTTGTGTGACAAGCGCATGGCTCACTTTGCCAGCTGGCACTTTTCCAGGCCATGTGACGATGAAAGAACGGCAGTTCCACCTTCGAGAGCACTGTACGCCGCCACTCCAAGGATCTGCGGGGCGGTGGAGACCAAGACGAACGGCATCGTCCTTGCATCCAGCATCATCGAGCACAGGTCCGCTGTCGCTGGTGATGACGAGAAGGGGTGTTTTCGGTTCAAACCCAGGCTGAAAGTCAGTCACCTTCCTATGGTGGAAACAAATTGCAGATGGCTTTCCACGCAAGCCCATAGGGCCTTGCCACGGAAGTGTCAGGGGATAGCGGGCACATGGACATCGTTGGTGCAAAGGTACATGAAGAATGGTTTCTTGTGCCTGCCCGTGAAACGCACCGCACTATTGATGATGCTGTCGGCAATACCGTCAAGCTAGGGCAACACCGCTCTTCATGTACATCCGATGCGCGAAATGCCATTGACGATGCCTGATCGGGTGTGCTTGGGCGTAACTTCTGGTGAGGAGTTCTGATCTGATTCCGCAGGTTCAGGGTTGTTGCTGTAATCACAGAAACAGGCGCGCCAGGGTCGTACTGGACCTTTCACACTGTTCTCACGAACACGCAGGGTACGCATGCAGTGTGGCCGCGAGGTAGTGAGTCAAAACCAATGTCGCGAGGACATCGAGTTCTCCATTCCAGCTCCCCTGCTTCCGGCCCATTGCTCTAAACCGAGATGCCATTTTCCTATTGCAGCTGTGGTATGGTCCTTTCTGTTTGCCAAATCAGCATGTAATCTGTTCGGGAGAGATGAGCAAAGCCGCGCTGCTACGTAATGCCGCTGCCTGGATGACGAAAGCTACGCTGTCCTGTGACAAAGAATAACGAGAGAGCGGGTGCTGGTGGCAGCAGCTGCATGAGCATCGGTGAAAACGAGTGCCGAGCGCAGCAGCGATGCCGTCCACGTGGGGAGTATGCAAAATTGCGCTGCGCTTGGCAGCAGAGCCATAACCAAGGTCATCGCAACGAGAAAGATGACGTTGGGACGAGAGTCTGAGTCTGTGTAGCAGCGGAGGTTCTGCTGATGCTGCAGCTGAAAAGAAGAGGATGATTCATGGTAGGAGGAAAGATAGTTGGTGTATGTCGCAATTTACATACTTTTGCGACAGTAGCAAACTGAAACTTTCATTTCTGCTGCAGACGAAGTGGAGAGGTGTAATCACAAAACACAACCCCAATTCGGTTTAAGAGCGGTTCTTCATATTAGTGCGTATTCCCGGTGACGATGTGAACCCCCATCGAAGAGAGGCAAAAGTGATTGGGAAATATAACCTTTATCGCATATAATTTCCGAATAAGTCCTTAGTCGTTGTTACGCTCCGCAACGATCGTCCACATAGGTCGGTGAGTGCAAAGTTGGAGTAATTCTCCTCGTTCATTACACAGCAGATGCAGCGCAACCATAGTGCCATCCCATCGTACTTTTCCTTGGTGAGCACAGCCCTTGAAGACACGATTGAATACTCACGCTTGTTTTCAACACGGAATACGCGTCGAATCGATAAAAGTAATCCCTGTACATTCTATCAGAGCTAGTTTTCTAAGGAAGAGCAAAGGAACTGCCACCATGGTATACGTTCCACAAAGGAGCTACGTCGAAAGTAGATTGGGAACCTTCTTTAGTTCTCGACAGACGAAGAGAGATAGAAATGTTTGAAATTGGTGAAAACGCATTGCTGTGGAACAAGACGAGAATAGTAATCATTTCTGCATCGTTCATTCTTCCCTTCTACGAGTTTAGGATGTCGGAGAGTTGAAAAGTAGCGTTTTTGGTGCACTTCGATTTTGAAAGTAATAAATTCAATTCATATTCTCCTTTTGCAGAAATCATCTGCAACACAATAGCTCGTAACTTTTGTTGATAAGTTTCATAGAGGATAGTTTTTGTTACTGTTTGGTTATCAACAACACGAAAATAATCCCTTTTGGGCTTTATTGAAACTATTTTAAGGCAAAAATATTCCTTATCCTGAATTGAAGAAAGAGGTTCTGCACGCATCTAATCAAAGCATAGATTTATGTTAAAATATGTACTGTTATCCCACTTATGTTTTTAAAATATATGTGTAGATCAAAGTTCTAATCATAAATACATCATCATGAACAATCAACAAGATATTATTGGTAATATTTTACGATAATATTCATTTGATGTAGATTTGCCATTGCACCAGTTATTAATGAACCCGAAGAAAAATGTCAAAATGTTGGGATGTTACATATGCTCAGGAGGGTGTCTTTTCAAAAACTTTCTCTCTCGTTTGCCTAATCAGTCTTCACCTGACGTGAATTGTAGAGATAGAGAAAATTTCATCAGAATTTATTTACATACATATATTTTATTAAAATAATATCTAAAATGAGAAAATCAACACTTACTCTCTTTCACCAATATTATTTATAATAATATGGCTTTTGCGGTACCTGTATCGTTATTTGGCAGCAACGTGTCGTAGTATCTCCTTTTACTCAGACTATGCCAATTGACAGATTCTCTTCCTGAGGTTATTATTGTCAATTATATTTAATTTGGAGTAAAGATAGATTTTTTACGAGTATACTATCTTCTACTGAAGCAATATCAGCTTTGAAAAACAGTTCATACTTTAGTGGTACCGTTCTACGTCCATTTATTCCTGCCATTAGTCTGCAATATGGACACTTGAAGTGAGACAATTCCAAATCTGGTTCAGAACTGGAATGCACTTGAACTGAGAAACAGGAGCTCACATGTGGAGAGCAGCAAAGGCAAGAGTATCTTTTCATTATCATATAACGATTGTTCGTTTATAGCAGTGGACATTGTCAATAATAGAGGCATCCTCACTTTTCATATACACATTATGAGGGATGGGGACTCCTACTCCTGCATAAACACACAAAAAGAGATACAACTACTTACATCTCTATGCACATAAATCCATCTCTCTTTATCTCTTACTGACTACAAAGGTCTTAGTAGGATTTTATATACAACAGAGAAAGATAATAATACTGCACCAAACGAGAAAGCATCCTTTCATTGTTTCTGTTTTATAAGCTCATCTATGAATATAAAACAACTAAATACAAGGCTGAACGTCAAACCACGTGCAGACGAGATGCAAGTCATGGTGTTGTATCGTAAATTGTCACTTGACACACCTGGACAAACCATCTCAAATACTGCCTCCTTGAAAGTGTAGTGTGTCGACCCTGATGACAGCATTTTCATATATCGATACTGAGTGCGGATTGACAGTCTCGCAGGTGTCCAGAGAGAACCAAAAGCATATTGCAATCGTGACAGGTCTCGAAACTTTGGAGAGCTCTATGGGGAGAAGTGAGACTTTGATAGCTCTATCTGCTAATTTCTCTTTGAAACTGGATAGTGTGAAGCTTATGGATCAAGAAATGTTTTACCAACATACCTTATCATCACGAAATGCTAGCATTTTGTGATTGGTAATCAAATAAACTTCACTAGAAAGAGCATTTCTAATCATAGATATCCAGAACTTTTTACAGAATCACGTCACTGAGTATTTGGCCAAAGCAGCTTGTCACTATACTGTACACAAGAACATGTTTGTGGATCTGATAGAACATACTGCCCTACTCAACGACAATAATGCTAAAGAAAGCGAAATGCAGCATACGAGCTTCAATCACAGGTACGAGTGTCGGAACAAAAGATAGTAATGAGGCTGCTAACACCGCATGGGTGTGACATTATGACCTCTGCCCGTACCTCGATACATCAATTAGCAGCGAGTAGTGTCAGGTCGATGAAAAGAAATTCGCCCAATCGGCCCATACTATGTTAGACGTAGCTGAGCAAACAGCTGAGCAAAAGTCTGTAAAGCATTCTCTCTTTCCTCCTATCAGAGAACAAGGCTTCGGCCTGCATAGCTGCACAAGATTCTTTACTTGCCACGAGTTAGTCAAAACGCTAGATTGTCAGCTATCAATTCTGGCCGCAAGCAGCTCACCTGCGAAGAAGAAAATTTGGAATATATACTCAAGAGAATAAAACAGACGGCTTTCTGAACTTTCAGACATGTTCAATCGGGCCAGCGATCCAACCATCAAACGGATGGCCGTGCTCACGTGACACAAAGAATGGGTTCAAATTTCGCAGATCCGTCAAGACATAGTGGACACGTCTCATCTTGACGCAACTTTATTAGTACATAACGAGTATCTCCTTGCTCCAGATGCCGATGCTTCTGGATACATTCTTTGTATGTCGAGTCATCAAGAGTGAAACCATCACCGCTGACCACTGAAATGCAGTGCGTAGCATAGAGGCCAGAGGCTATCCTATCAAAGGGATACAATCATTGACCTGGAAAGGTTAAGCACTGTCTCAACCTCAGCTTCTGCAGGTTACAGTATCTTCAGATGTGTCAATCACAGGCGAAGCAAATAATCAGACGTTATCCTCACCAATAATCCAAGATCGGCAAGGCAGCTAGAGCGTTAAAGGAACCGATGGCAGACTTGCCTTTCCACATAGAAACGCAGTCTCAGACAGCGTACATTCTCGTGGAGAGAACTTCTGGGCAGATACGCCTGTCAAACGTGTCTGCTCCAAGTCGGGAAAAACCTTCCAAATATACCCACATAAGCGATTAAGGCTTGCAATGAGAAGCATATAGACTTCTGCCCTGCACTTATTTTCACCTATCACAGAACCGTGTAGGTATGCCAACACGTGACAATAACAAGATAGAGGGAATACTATCTCACTGGATTTGAAGAAGAACTTTGAACAACCATAGCGCTCGTCGACAAAGAACTGCAAGCGCGGTTCATTTGTGGGTTTTTCTGAGATTGATAAAGCTCTCAGATAAAAAGCAGGGATACAGCAATGACGTACATCCTGGGTTTTATGCATGTCGCCATATGCAGCTTTATTCCTCACAGAGTTGCTCCGCAGAGCCTGCTAGCAGGCTTCCAAACTGCGGGCAAAATATATAATGCTATCTGCTGGATCTGAACAAGGAAAAAGACAAAATTCCTTTCAGCTGCAATTTGACTCCATACGCCTAGGTTACTACCCAAACCGAGCTTTGTCCGAAAACACAGTGCTGCTTCCCTTTGAAGACACCGAACACCATAAGACGAAAAAGAGATTCTGAATGGGTGAGGAGCAATGTCAGCAAATTGCTTTAGTGGGATTTGGGAGCACCATTTGCGAGGGCGACAGCATCGAAATAGTCGACCCTCTACAGACTCGACAAAAGACTCAAAGTTAGTGACAGCCCAAGGATTGAGCATTGCTTTTCGAGTCTTTAGCAAACGCTGAGGAGAGTGGCATGCTAAGGAGCATAATTGTTTTTACCACGAGCTAAGAACTCGGATCCCGGCGCACAGCAAGTGTTTAGGACACCACTGGAGGAGTGCGCACATCTACAGGAGTTCGCGCTTATAGCAGCATTCCCATGGCATGCCATAATGAGAACTCCCCATCGTTCTCTTCTCTATCAACGATGGGGAGTCGAGTTAGATAGTTGTCGTAGAACTGTGGCGGCGCAGACCTCTTCCAACCACGCGATAGGAGTTGTTGGATGCGACGATTGATGGGGTAGCGGTTCCACCCATAGTCGTTAAGCAGCACGAATTCCCAGCAATTGGGATTGCCAGTGCGCGCGACGTAGTGACCGTGCGAGTCGTCGAGGACAACGTGCATAGATGTCCGCGCGCGGAAACCCTCGAGGGTCACTGGCGAAGCGACGACTTTTGTCGCCAGGTTTGCCCAGATCGGGCAACATGCTTTTGCCCTGCACTGAGCACTCAAAGGTCGGCTGAACGATTGAGTGGTGTGTCCATGTAAAAACTTGGGACAGCTGAAGGTGTTTCATTGTTCACTCCCCAACCACACAGGTAAAATCGTTGCTCACACAGGAAGCGCTTTCAAAACGATTGGCTCTGTAAGATCATTGGTTCCGCCGATTCTCGATCGGCAATCATCATTCTCACCCATCACCTGTAAGCAACCAACCCACCGATACCCCTGTAAACGCCTCACTGATAGATGCTAGAAAATCATACTCTCGCAAAACCAGCCTGTGAGGATGCATGACCGAATGCGCGCCTCTACTCCGTGTCGAGTAAACTTGCAAACGAGAGTCGCGACCGTCTGCAAAATTTCTGATCTAATACTGAGTTCGGTTTGTCATAACAGATTGTTGTTTGAGATGGGATCAGCCACATCTTTCATGGTTAGAGATAAGGCGCATACGTCCTGAGAGATGTCTGGGGAAAACCTCGCTGCACCAGGTATGGCTTTAGGCGTGCAGGAATGGCGATTTATATCTGCAAATATACGATCTACGGAAAAGAAATTTCGAAAACATACAGCTGGGTTTCGTAGAAGAAAATGTGTTTTACGCACATCTAGTGATTTTAGCACATTGCAACTAGGAGAATCGAATAATTTCCTGGTGAGTTTTACTCGAAAGTCTCAGCAGGCATCGCTGAGAGACGCCCCTGAAATGGAATGGTGTTCTCAGTGAGGGGCCAAGACACAAAGAGCCATATGATTTAGGATTCCACCACCATCGCCCGGGAGGCATGGGTGAGGCGGAAGTTGCCAGGGCCACGTTGCTCACTGTGACCACCAGGCCAGTGCCTCTGGAGGAGTGGGGAGTCTGGGCACCACCCAAAGACGCTAGAGTTTGAGAATGGCGTGCAGCATGACATGGTGTGTTGGAGGCTATATTGTCTCCAAGTGTCTGCGCAAGACAGGCCGTGAGCGAACGACTTAATGCTGTTCTGTTGATTGAGCAGGTCGAAGCCTCTCGAGGCGCACATGGCAGGAGTGCACTGCCTTCAAGAATGATTGAAAGAGGTAGCTGATTCCACACGAGCTCGCTGTTGGTGCTGGAGCCGAAAGAGCCAAAACTACGGCGTGAGGCCGCCTCGTAGGTCTGTGGATCAAAACTGATGCTCCAAGGAGGGTGATGTTGGTGCAAAGTCACCATAGTCAGCTCCAGGTGCTGTAGTCGATTTTGATTGGACTGAGAGAGGAGCGTGGAGTGCTGTACATGGAGCACACGACCATCGAGCGTGAGTATCCCGCTGTCGCGACGATAGGAAAAGTCGAGTTTCTCGAGAATCGCACTGATGCGGTTGGTGCCTCTCGGGCATGAGCGTCAGCAGAGTTGGTTGACCTGAGAGATGCTTAGCATCGGGAAGAGTGATGGGGTGTGAAGTGGTGGCAATGAAGCCTACCGAGCGACAGGTCTCACGTTAGTCGATGTGGACATGGCAGAACATCTTGAGTAGAACTGAGGGAGTGTTGACGTGAATCCACCATTGGCACCCAGTCGCCGGATGTTCTCGCGTGAACTGCCGACCGCCTCGCATCGTCGTAGATGAGCATCGCACGCAGCATTGCGCCCGCTGGGTGAAAAGTGAAATTACCCAGTCTAATGCCACGCTGCGACTCGCATGTTGTAGCCACGATGAACAATCGAAAGTTGTCGCCCAGGAGGGTTTCAAATCCAGGGCTGCCCAGCAGTGATGATACGGAGGGATTAGAGCTGTCCACCACGTTGAGCAGGTTACTGGTCAGAGGTCGCGAGGTGTCGCCGTGATAGAAAAGTCTCAATCGCTGGGTCTGAAAACTGACCTCGCAAACGGAGGTTGGGCGCAAAAGCCTTGCATCGGTGCGTGTAGGTATCGATGTGTCCTCGACTGTGCCCGGTCATAGTCCAAACGTGTGTTCTCGGCATATAGCGCAGACCCATGTTACGCGATTGATGAGGCTGGTGCTGTAACGAAGTCCCATTTCCAACCCGATGACGCTTGCAGTGATAGGTGGTGGCAGACGGTGAATTATGGCGGCACGCCGCTACGTATAGAGAGATCGTTGCATTGATGCGTGACTCGAGCAACTGGGCCGATCCATATGGGTTTGTGGTCAGATCTGCATACGCAACTGGCGTATAGTGCCTCAGTGCACTTACCGTTGGCGGTGATATATAATCATTGATGTGTGTGTAGCTGTAGCCAGGCAGAGGTGAGCTTATAGAGGTCGCGACTGCCACCGGTGAAGCTGGGATGTTCATAGAAGAATAGCGCGCCTCCGTAGAGTTTTGATCGCCGACGATGCGATGCAGGATGCACATCGGCGATGAGCAGCTCCCACTGCGGGAAGGACGCGTTAGAAACTGCGCGCATCGGCCGAGCGAGTCACGGACTGGGTGATTTGCTGCGCAAACGGCGATGAAACGTCTGCCAAACTGGGAATCGATGCGCACTGATTCTTCCCATCGGCCTCGAGCTTCGCGTGAAGCTGCGCCCTTGCGCCCTGGAGCCCAGTGCCGTCGTTTGCCGTTCATCTAACGAACGACCCCATGAGGGTACACGGTGTTAAGCATATTGAGATTTGTCAGCCAGGAGGTGCTTGTTAATGTGTCAGCAGTGCTGCGGGCGCATCGCGTTATAGGCGCGGTCGAGTACCGTCCGTGCTGGCTACTCCAAGAGAGGTGAAAGGATCGTTACTCGTGCTGCGGCTGCGCGATCGTTATCTGCGTTTGTAATTGGCCTTCGCAGCGCAACTGGCCAGTTGGGATCGGAAAGACACCTTCGAGGCCGCGGAGTCGGATTCCAGCATCAAACGGAGAGCGATGCGCGCAGCACTTTGACTCAAGATTGCGTGGCAAGCGATGCGCGTTAGAAAACTCCGCTTCTGGCTCAGCTGCGTAGAAAAGTCTCCTGGTGGCAGTAATCGTTTCTGCAGGCAAGTTGTCGTTGCGTGAAATAGAGGGCATTACTCAATCTCAAAAGCCCAGCGAAGCGTTTGACACCATCGACCCAAGAGGAAGTCTACAGACTCGCTATGGTGGACATGGTGCGACCTACCATCGCTGGAGGTGAAGCCCCGAGGGCCGCGCCAAACCACGATCGCCGATGCTGCTGTGGGAGCCGAAGAAACCAAAACGGCTGCTGTCGGTGAAACGCATCAACATTAGTCGCTTGCTAGAGATCATGTTTTCACTCATCACGTCCTGCACCCGGCACACTCCATATCGAAAGCGAGAGCTCAGCTGCTGCTTCGCGTTTCGCTGTAGAGATGTCGAGTACAAAACTCTTCTCTCCGTCATCACCACGCCTCCGTTTGCTCCAGCCAACCGCTCTTCCTATCGTAGCCGGTTCCAGAAATTGATCACAGGAGATCACCGCTACTTTGTTTGAAGAACCTGCCTGGCTGATGAGCAGTTCCATGAAGCGACATTGACCTTGATGCTACCAGACCCACCATCATTCTGCCGTTGATAAGGGCCGAATAACACTGCGTGTCATCCTTCGTTCGCACGTGCCGCCAGCTTTTACTTTCGCCAGCTTGAGCAATACGTCACTTTGCTTTTTGAGTGATACTTCTCATGCGCAATGTGTCGTTATTCTTGAGAGCCACTGAAAAGAGGGACCGCAGTCAAGGTAAATGGGCAGAGATGGTATCATCGTAGAGCTGGTCTGCGTAAGAGAAATGTCCCAAACTGTCGGTCGTAGCTTTGAGGACGCAATTTTATCCACGTCTGCATACAGATGGGAGTTGGTCGTTTTTCCTACCACAGCGCCGATATGACCCGGTTTTGAGAGTATCGCTGTATAAAGTCCGCGGGAAACGAGGTTACAGAGCTGCAGGCAAGAAAAGGGAAGGTTACCTTTGCATACGCGCATATATGTTCGTGTATAGACGCTGAGAGGCACGGTCCAGTTGCTCAGTTGCTGGCGATTGTATAGTGGGATGCTTCACAGTTCACACATACGCAGAGAATTAGGCCAGATTGACAAAATTCTTGATGAGTCTAACAATCTGCAAATCATGGCAAGATATCGATTTTCAGCCACGACAAGCAGTATACATGCAGTCGAAACTAAATTTACAACTTTGTGCTGAAGTTGTCTTTGTCTATATTAATGTTAGACTATATCGTCAGAAGAAATGATCTGCCACACCCAGTTGTTCTTTTACTACACTCTATATATTGCCCTTCTTGAATAGGCTCTCACGAGTTTATATTAACTCTATAATAATGAATGCAGATAACTGTCTTTAGTTAGTATTGGGGAATAATTAAAATTAGGAGATACTTTAAAAACTAGGAACCATAAGTGGATGACCAGCTGTTATATAGTGTACCCACCAGCAAGAGGAGTTACCGTGGAGGAGAAGAGTTTTGTGTTACCATAGTTTTTCGGAGGAATGGTTAGGCACCATTTTGCAAACCGGTTATATCATAAAATCGTATGTTCTGCAATTTTCTCCAATTTTTGTAGAGTTTGTAGTCGAAATTGCCGCACTTCGCATCGCACCGGACGCATATGCGGTCACTTACATAACAACGCGTCAGAGAAACGACGTTTGAGGGTTAAGGTTCGACAGCAGAGCTTTAGAAGCTGAAACGATTATAACAGATTTAGAGAAGTACAAGGAACAATCACTACTGTATAGAAATGCTTCAAAGCGACCCAAATCAATTTCTACCCAAATCCAAAGTAACAAGAAAAACCGAGCGATTTTATATGGAATCAACAAATTATTATATTGGCAATGAAGAGTTTGATCCTGGCTCAGGATGCAGAACGCCAGCTACAGGCTTTAACATGGCAAGTCGAGGGGCGTTATGGAAGAAGCTTGCTTTGATACACCGCACGGGTGCGTAACGCTGCATCAAACCCACGTACCGTATGGCAGATTAATACCTGATGTTATATTTCCGCATGGTGATATAACCAGCCTATCGGTATGATGGTGACAGTCCGATTAGGTGGCGGGCGCGGCCCATCAGCCTCTGACTGGTAGGGGTTCTGAGAGGAAGGTCCCCCACACTGAACCGGACACGGTCCAGACTCATGGCGGCAGTGAGAATACAATACACGAAAGTCTGAACCAGCCAAGTAGTGCAGATGACGGGCCTCAATAAAACCGCTTTAGTTGGGAATAAAAAGAGGACGTGTCCCTAATTGTATACCGAAAGGACTACACCCGTGCCGCGAGCTGGTGGTAATACGGGAAGTCCAGGCGTTATCCGATTTATTGTTTAAAGGAGCGCAGGCGATTACGGTTGTAGGAAAGACGGTGGCTCAACCATCGTTAGCCATTGAAACTTGCAGTCTTGGCGCAGACAGGGCTGGAACCGTGGTGTAGTGCGAAATGCTTAGATATCACGAACCTGACTGCGAAGGCGCAGGTGTCCTAAGGTAACTGATGCTGAGGTTTCGAAAGTGTGGGTAACAAACAGATTAGATACCCGGGTGTAAACGATGTATACCTATGAATGGTGATAAGCCGCTGAAAGCGGCCATATACCACCTGGGAAGGCAACGGTGAAACTGCGTTGAATTGATGGGGCCCGCATGGAGGAACATGGTTTAATCTGATGATACGCGAGAACCATCGGGCTTGAACCAGGAGCATGACGACAGATCTTTTCGACACCTTGAGGTGCTGCATGGCTGTCAGTCGTGCCGAGGTACGGCTGGAGAACGAGCGCAAACCTTCCTTGGCTGCCATCAGGTGTACGCAGCACCCAGGGGATACCGCCATCGCAAGATGTGAGGAAGGTGGGATGATGTCAAACTGTGCACGCCCCGCGTCCGGGGCCAGCACGACGTGTTACAATGGGGTACAGAAGGTCGCTACCTGCGGCGACACCTTAAAACCTCTCAGTTCGGATCGGAGTCACATCCATTCCGTAGCGTCGGATCGCGCAATCGCGCATCAGCCATGGCGCGTGCAACATGCCCCTGGCTCGCACACCGCCCAAGCCTGCCATGAGCTTGGTGCTTGAAAGCGTGTGACCGCAAGGGTCACCTAGGTAAACCACAGAATAGTCAACAAGGTAGTCACCGGAAGGTGCGTCAAACAATTCCTGAAAGTTCGGGCACTACATTGAATGAAACAAAAAAGAATATGCACAATTTACTTGGATTGTCACCCAGCCTGCCAATAGGTTATGACTTTTCCGATTATAATCGGGGATTAGTCTAGCTGGAGCAGAGCGTCAGATGATGCAAGAATGTCTGATTCGATATTCTCCACCTACTCACGCTCAGTGGCAATGACAGTAAAACATCAAAGCATGATGACAGACATGAGACTTTATATTGGACACGTAACAAGTTGATTCTTTGTTTCCAATAAACGAAAGTTTGATGAGAAAATATCCATCAAAACAAAGGTAAACGAAAGTAGAAGAAGCTTTTAAGAGGATTCTCAATCTTCGATTTTATCAGAATAAGGAAAGGCAATTATATGCTGTGATTAGGCCTCAAGGAAGGATGAAGGATTTATAAGCTGCGATGTTGTAGGTAAATAAACTAAATGATCCGTGATTTGAATGGACAACCCAGGTTGAAGACTGTTATCCTGCAAGGGAGGCTAACGGGGAACCTGAAACATCTTAGGTACCCCTAGGAAAAGAAAACAATGACCCCCTAGTAGTGGCGAGCGAAACGGAAGAGCCCAAACCAGGCAGATTGGTCTATATGGGGTTGTAGGACTTATCGCTGTAAGACTTATACAGTTAGAGGAACGCTTGGGAGCGATCATAGAGGAGTGACAGTCCTACCGACAATTGTATGAAGCATAGTGGTATCCGAGTAGGGCGGGACACGGGAAACTTGTCTGAACTGGCGGGGCCCATCCGCCAAGGCGCCATCAGGCAGACCGATAGCGTAATCCGTACCGTGAGGGAAATGAAAGCAATTTTGAGGAGTGAAAAGTTCCTGAAACCGTACGCCGCGCGGTCGGAGCTTTAGGAAGTGACGGCGTGCCTTTGCATAATGAACTGATGAGTTACCGCGTCGTCGGCGCGTTGGCGCTGCGAAGCACGTAAGCCGTGAAGGAAAGCGAGTCTGAATAGGCGCATAGTCATCAAGGGTGGTAGACGCGACAAGGATCACCAAGAGGTTGAAGTCCCGGTAATACGGGATGGAGGACTGAAACCACAAGCGAAAGTTTCTGGATGAGAGGCACAGGTGCCAATCAAACTTGAGATAGCTCACTCTGAAACGTATTTCAGTGCCTCGCGTTCCCTGTGTGAGGTAGAGCGACTGATTGATGAGGGTTTCACCGCCTATCAAGTCCAGAGACAACCTGAATGCACACAGGTTGTCAGGAGAGTGGCGGGCAGGGCGTCCACGTCGAGAGGAGAAGAATCCTGACCACCGGCTAAGGCCCCGAAGCCAGGTAGGCTAAGAACTGAATCAGCGGTCCCTAGACGAAGTTAGGAGCGTTATTTGGCAGCAGCTATCTAGTCCGAAAAGAGTGCGTAGCCAGCTCACTAGTCGAGGGGACTGTGCATGATAATAATCGGGTGAGCAGTCTATTGCACAGCTGGATATCATGATATTTGTAGGGGAGGCCCATGGGCTCGAAGAGGAGGGATAACTCTGCTGAGCTTCATGAAAGCAATGTAGGAGGCACGATAAAGAGTGAGATGCCGAAAGAGGACTAAGGTTTCAGGGCAAATGCTAATCGCCCTGGCCAGCCGGATCAAGGTTCGCTTGCAATGGTGATGCTGATGGTGAAACGGCAATATTCCGTTAATATCTTTTGTTGGCGATGGAGACGGAGGAGGATAATTTCCCGAGCTGACGGAATAGCCTTCGTTAAAGACTGTGGGTAATGAGGACAGCAGGCAAATCCACCATCTGAGCTGAAAGTTGATATGTATACAGCGTCTTTCGGACAATGGCATAGTGAAAGGTAATCCTACTCCGAGAAAATCCGCTAAGCTTAACAGCAAAGATACCCGTACCGTAGTGGACACACGTAGCCGGGTACAGAATATACTACGCGCTTGCAGATTCGGCGGTTAAGGAACCAGGCAAATTTGACGTAACTGTGAATAAGGGGTCCTCGCGATGCGTGAGGCGCAGAGAAATCCCGGCCCAGGCAACTGTTTAACAAAAACAAGGCTGTGCAAAATCGAAAGATGCAGTATACAGTCTACACCCCTGGTGCTGGAAGGTTAAGAGGAAACTTTAGATGCAGAGTCGAAGGTTTGAATTGAAAGCCCCAGTAAACGCGGCCGTAACTATAACGGTCCTAAGATGGCAGGAAATTCCTTGTCGGGTGAAAGTTCCGACCTGCACGAATGGTGTAATGATCTGGGCACTGTCTCAACCATGATTCCAGTGAAAGTGTAGTATCGGTGAAGATGCCGATTTACGCGATGGGACGAAAAGGCCCGTGAACCTTGACTATAGCTTAACGTTGTATTGGGGCAGTCGATGTGCAGGATAGGTCGAGGCTTTGAAGCAGGCACGCCAGTGTTTGTGAGACCGCTGTGAAATACGACCCTTTGCTGTCTGGTTCCTAACTCTCCAGATGAGAGGACCGCGTTTGGTGGGTGGTTTGACTGGGGTGGTCGCCTCCAAAAAGCGTAACGGAGGCTTCTAAAAAGATGCCCTCAGGCCGGATTGGTAACCGGCCGTAGAGTGTATATGGCTAAAAGGGCGCTTGACTGAGACCTACAGAGTCGATCAAGGTGCGAAAGCAGAGCATAGTGATCCGGTGGTTCCGTGGGGAAGGCCATCGCTCAAAGGATAAAGGTACTCCGGGGATAACAGGCTGATCCTCCAGAGCTCATATCGACGGGTGGTTTGGCACCTCGATGTCGAGCTCGTCACATCCTGGGGCTGGAGAAGGTCACGGGTTGGGCTGTTCGCCCATTAAAGTGGCACGCGAGCTGGGTTCAGAACGTCGTGAGACAGTTCGGTCTCTATCTATCGTGGGCGCAGGGAGATTTGCGTGGCTCTGACACTAGTACAGAGAGGACCGTGTTGGACTGACCTCTGGTTTACCGGTTGTGGCGCCAGCTGCACCGCGGGCATCTACGTCAGGATCGGATAAGCGCTGAAAGCATCTAAGTGCGAAGCCGGCCACAAGATTAGATTTTCCTCATAAGGGTCGTTGTAGACTACGACACGTTGATAGGGTGTGGAGTGTAAAGACGGTGACGTCAAAGCCGAGCACTACTAATTGCCCGAAAACTTCCATTCCTTTGGTAGAATACACTTAAAGCTGCTTTGTTTGCTTTTCTTCTAGAATCGAAGATGAAAAGGAGTTGTACTAGGATGAGATAGATAGTTGCATTTCAGAGATGTCCGGTGGTTTATAGCGACGGGTTCACCTCTTCCCATTCCGAACAGAGAGTTAAGCCCGACCGCGCCGATAGTACTGCACACCCGCGGGAGTGAGGTTATGCTGTTTGAAAGCCCTGAGTTCATAAATGAACTCAGGGCTTTTTGTATATGTATGGTGTTTGTGGGACTCTATAGTACTAGTGTTTGGTTTATATAGTGCTAGTATTGAGTTGTTATTCTGGTTGATAGTGTTCATTTCTTCGTATCTGCATTGGGGGCATTATGTTTTACGATATTTCATCTGCTTTTCTCTCTCGTAGCTATTTAAAGTTTTATATAGCAGAGTAGCTTTAGATGCGCTCAAAACTGTGATCTTTTAGCTAGTTATTCGCGAAATGTATTAACTTTGCACTACAGCAACTCTAAGGGTGCTGGGTAGAACATCCGCCTAGGGACTTGAGTTTCTGAGAAAGGCTGCATTATAGCTAGAGTCTGATTACTGAAAGTCTCGAGGAGGATACCCATTGATCGTTCATACTTGTATGAACAGTTCTGCTCACGAGATTATGCCGAAGATCTGATCCAGATAATACTAATGTGAGGCAAAGGAGTGCAGCGTGACGTCCAACCTCATTATGATCTTCTATTGAGCTTATATGGTTCTGTCGAACCCACCTATCCAAGAGTGGATGAGAAAGCAATAGCTCTTAGAGTCATGCACGTTTATAATAAGTTTGTATAAACCCAAATGCGACGAATATGAAGATCCTCTAAATGGAAGCAAAAGAGATTACGGTTCTTGTAACTCTCTCAAGCCCTTTATGAGAGCTGAGCGATTGATTTACCTACTCGTAGTGCAGTAGCTCTCGCCAAGTACTCTCAGACATGTTTGTTCATACTGAGTGAGAGGATGAACTTTTGATAATCCGCTAGCTTTTGGTGGATGAGATTTTTAGTCCTGTTTTGTTGGATGTAGTCGTATTCTTACAGCTATCCGCAGAATGAGAATCATCGTATCTAGCCGTTCAATACAAAGCATGTTTATCGAGAAAAACAAGATTACTCACGAAGATCCAGAGACATCGTAACTCATGGTGCTCTTCTCGGTTCTGAGAAGATTTACGTCACTAGCCAAAAGATTCCCAAGTGTTAGCGTCGGAATGCGCCGTATTCCCTCAAAGTGATACTCGCAATGACGACGGAAGTTAGTAGTCCTAATGAACCCAGTCGTAGTTTACGACACAGGAGGGCCTTATGCAGATGATGCTTATAGGTCAATTTGAAGAAGCGGCCCAAACTTCGCGCACAATGGATAGCCAAAACGTCAAGACCTAGAGCGACAAGAGAACAGGAAGTGGTTTGCTCGAGCAAGTCTAGCCAACGAGTCCCTAGCGGCACATGTATCCCCATGAAACTCATCCGTTGCGTGCAAAGGACAAATGTCTCACAGCGTTATTATGCGCTCAGGCATCATAACGGAAGAGATGGTATGAGCACTGCGCGAGAATCAAATGCTCGAATCAGTGGAGGAGCGCCATCTGCTTGGTGGAGATCCCCCGTGGTGCAGTCTTACCCAAAAGTCGTCACAGCCGAGTTTGTGCCGTGATGAAATTGCAGCAGGTCGCGCCATCATTCCTGCCAACATCAACCATCCCGAGGCAGGGAACCCATGATCATCGGTGAAACTTCCTCTGTAAAGTCAATGCCAATATCGGCAATTCCGCCACAACAAGCTGCACGCTGAGGAGTGAAAGAAAAAGGCTGTTGGGCCACACGTTGGGGCGCAGACACCGTGATGGATCTCTCCACTGGTGAGAACATCCACGAAACGTGGTGGATTATTCGCAATACCCAGTACCATGCCACAGTACCCTCTACCGAAAGCTCTTGAAAAGTAAACGCCGTGTTGATGCCTCATGGAAATCCATCGCGATACCCTCATCGAGCAAGCCGAGCAAGGGCAGATGATCACTATTCACGCAGGTCTTCGCCAGCAACACATCACTCACCACGCGCCGTCTCACAGGTATCGTAGTCGGAGGACCATCGCGCGGGTGGTGCACGGCTAAGAATCAAAGAGTTTTCGTATATGACCACTTTTGAAAATCTGTGAGATAGCCGCTCGTTATGACGTAGCCTTTGTCGTTGGGTGATGGTCTTCGTCCGTTGCATCCACGATGCCAACGATGCCGCGCAGATGGCAGAGTTGAAAAACGATTGGGCGAACTCAATCGACGCCGCTCGCCACTATGTGCAAGTCATGATAGGCCCAGGACACATACCCATGCACATGATTCCCAGAGATATGACACGCGAGCTTCTCGGTTGTGACGAAGCCCCCTTCTACACCCTCAGTCCCTTGGTGTCGAGACATCAGCGCAGGGCACGATCATATCACTGGAGCCATTGGAGCTTCCATCATCGGACATCTCGGTACTGCCATGCTCTGCTACGTCACTCGCGCGAACATTCGGCCTTCCCGCGCGCGATGATGCGACAAGGCGTAATCACCTATAAGTTGGCGCCCACGCCGCAGACTTAGCCAAAGGACATCCCGCAGCTTTGTGAGAGATTATGCCAGGCAGCGCTATGAGTTCCGCTGCGATGATCAGTTCCATTTATCTCTCGATCCAGAGCGAGCCTAGAGTTTCATGATCAAACTCTGCCTGAAGAATCTCAGAAGAAAAAACCTTTCTGTTCCATGTGGTGAACATTTCTGCTCCATGCGTGCTAATCGTAAGTTTCTGCAAAAACCTTGCAATCGCAGCAAGAACTCCGTTGAGGAACATCCTGCAGAAGCTTGTCCTTAGAAGCCGCAGATCAGCCAAAACCTCCAGGATGCTTCGTCCCAATCTCCTTGCAGTTCAAGCGAGAACTAGCGAATGCTTAGCCGTATGGAACCGAAACATCACATCGTTATCACTTCGTACCGAATTGAACTCACCGGCAGAAGCTCTGCGGATCAGCACACTATTGTCTTTTGGAATTGGAGAGGCACATTCGCAGACCCCATGCCACCGCAGAAGAGCTGGTGCCTCTCTTGGAGGCAATCCCGCAACCCTGCTGCCATCGTTGCATCTTGTCGCAAACATGATGACCTTATGCACCGTTATCGTTTGGGTGGATTGCATCTTTCTGTGCGCAGTTGGCGAAGCGTTGAACCAGCGTCCTGAGATTTAGAGATAGGACAAACCGTAAGTGTGAGTTGCCATAGTGCTGAAGAGCTGAATCAACTGCCTTTCCTTCCCGATTATGCCTACCTTAGTCCGAGTTGCCAAAGCCAGAGTAAACCAGGATACGGGGCAATGTTTGGGCTTCTCAGAGCTGCAAAAGATCTGTGCGCAAAGCACCCTGTCCGCTGGTCGCTTTGGGAGAATTCATCCTACTAATGCCCATCAGTTTTTGCAGTTAGGCTTTTTCCGCCATAGCCAGTCTGAGGCTATTGGCAAGGGCTGAAAAATCCATGAACTCGACGGAGCTGTTCAGCGCATGTGTCAACCGCGAATACTGTTGTGTGGTGGAGTTGACCCCACGAGCGAGCGGGTATCACAGCCGACGCGCTATGCAGAGCGATTGAGGCCCTGCTATACCATCACCACCGCAGTGACCTATCAGAATGCCCAAAAGTTCAGTGGCTTCATGGAGATGACGACAGACGAGCAGATTAAGTCGCAATTTGCAGTTCTAGAACAGCAAGCTGCCCCGATGTGGTAAAAATAGGACTTATCACCTCCTTTGCAGCAGTTCAATGTCATCTGCCATCACGTGCGGAAGTGCTATCCTCATAGTCTGATTGTATGGGATCCCATCCTGTGACCAGTTCTGGATACGACTTTCTGAGCCGATGTCGACGTCATTGCCCTCCAAGAAGCCGCAGCTAGTGTAGACATCTTGTTACCCAACGGCTATGACGAAAGCTACTCAGGAGAGTTCACACCAGAAAAGCGTTGCTCGACGTTGGCAGACAACAATCATCTGCAAAGAGAGCTACAAACTGCCGATGCTATCATCGACAGAGCCTACCACCCTGATGGATTCATCTCAGAAAGTCTCATCCCCTATCGGGCAAGACCGTCATGGCACAGGTTGTCTTTACGGCACAAACACTAGCTTTTTGAACTTGCTAACGGCTCTCATTTTGCAGTTCGCTAGGGTGCGGCTCAACGAGCTGTGGCGCACCATCGCAATCGCTAAGCCCTACCCACGAAAATCCGTAAAGCCCCCTTGGGACACCGTGATAGCTCATCACCATGCCTCTTCCACCGAAGATGTGCTACGACAGACCGAAGCCGTGCTATCTCGCGGTCGTGCTGACATCGATGCAGTTGCGCATGAAGGACGCCTCAAAGTCGACTGATGCTAGCCACCGCCTGAGAAATCCAAGTGCTCTGCCGCAATTACGGAGTCCCTCTCATCAACGACCACGTTGATGTGGCACATATCATTTGAGAGCTGATGGTGTCCACCTCGGCGCAAAGAATGTCCCCACTTTTGGCGCGTGAACTCCTCGGAGATGCTGCGTTGATAGGTCGCACCTGCACATTTCTCAAGCTGATTTGCAGCTGCCTCCGTGAACCCATAGACTATGTGGGAGTTGGGCCTATCGTTTCACACAGACCAAACAACGTCTTGCCCCCATCCTAGGCATCGAAGGTTATCGCCAGCTCCACCTTGGTGAATATCCTCTTCCTGCCTATGCCATCGGCGGCATTCGTCCCGATGAAGCTCCTTTGTTTGATGCCCTCAGGCATTTTATGGCATCGCCGAGAGTGCTTTGATTCGTGAAGTCTGCGGAGAATATAGTTCTCTCTTTACCTCAAATTCTGAGCAAACTCATACCTATGTTGAACATTGCCGACAAAACTTTTACCTCCCGTCTGTTTCAAATTTCTGGGAAAATTTTGTTTTCACCTGTGACAGAAGCTCAAAACCTCAGGCTCGCAACTGTGACAGTGGCTCTCAGCGCGTGGAACTTTCTGCCTGCACCACGGACGACATGAGTAGCTCCCTTTGCATCAAGGCTTGCAACTCTTGCCCAACACCAGTGGAGCGCGCACCGCTGCCGAGGCTATTCTTGCTGCCGAGTTGAGTAGAGAAGCGCTTCAAACCAATTAGTTGAAACTCGGAAATACATCCCGACCCTCGCTATCTCATGCCGATCCTATCGAGACACTCAAAGGCTGCCGCCGAGTTAGTGAAGCGAGGTTTTTGTGGTCTTGCCCCATGTGCAGACCCCGTGTTGTGTAAACGTCTCGAAGAGGTGGGCTGCGCCACGGTGATGCCCCTTGCTGCCCCATCGGTAGCAACCGCGGGCTGAGACACCCGAGCTGATGCTGCGCATCATCATCGCCGAAAGCAACGTTCACCAGCGGTGGTCGATGCCGGTTTGGGCAGTCCTAGTCATGCTGCGAGTGCGCGGGATGGGAGCCGATGCAGTATTGGTCAATACGGCCATCGCCGTGGCGCGCGATCCAGTGAAGATGGCTCATGCGCTTTCGTCTTGGCGTAGAGGCGGGAGACGCCTATCTCGCCAAACTAGCCCCGCAGCGCGCAGAGGCAGAGGCTTCTTCCCACTCACTGCTTTTCTCTTCGACTAAAGACTGCATCATGCTATACACTACGCACGATTCTTGAAGCGTTTTCGATTTTGATGAGTAAAACGCAATATCTGCCCAAACCCCGCGGATGTGGGCGAGCATTGGCTCACACTCACCGCACTGTCGAGATTTTCTGGCCTTGGTTTCTCCAGCGGCCGAAGCCTGTGAACCTATAGCGCATGAGCGCGCCGCCTCACGGTCGAACGCTTCGGGCGCACCATGCTATCTCTATCTTCCCTCTATCTTTCAACATCTGTTCTGATAGTTGTGTGTGTTGTGGATTTAGTGTGGAACACAAGATTCATCGTCGTCGCTTGACCCTCGCGGAGATAGATCGAGAGCAGAAGCCATTCAGCAACCTTGGTTTTTCGGCATCTGCTGTTGGTGAGTGGCGAAGATCATGGTCGACGTTCTTGGCAATACTATCTCGATGTGGTCAAGCATCTCCGTCCTATTTTTGACTAGATTGTCGCTAGAAGTTCAACCGCTCGATACAGAACAATATGCAGCTCTTGGACTTGCTGGCATAAGCAATGTCTAGTTCTACCAAGAAACCTACAACGAGATCTCGCTATCCCGAATACCATCCTGCAGGAAAGAAGGCGGCTTCCGCTATCGACTCGAAACTCCCGATCGCACAGCCCAAGCGGGCATTGAAAAATAGGTATCGGTGCGTTGCTCGGCCTTGAAGATTGGCGCACGGATAGTGCTTTCACGGCACTTCATCTGAGCTATCTCAAACGGCGTTATCGGTTGGCACGTTATTCCGTTTCCCTCCCTCGCCTTCGTCCTGCAGTGGGCGGCTACAATCCTGCTTGCCCGATTGGCGACAAAGGGATGCTTCAGTTGATTTTTGGCTTTCAGACTGCTCGATCAGCATCTGAGATATATCTCTTTCCACACGCAGTCTGAAGCCTTCCGCAATCATGTGCTCACCTTAGAGTCACGAGCATGAGTGCTAGCAGCCACACCGAACCCGGAGGTTATGCCGAGCAGCATGAGGAGTTGGAGCAGTTCACCATCAATGATGCGCGTAGTCCCGAAGAGTTTGCGCAGTATCTTCAGTCTGTGGGCTACGAACCTGTGTGGAAAGATTGGGATAGTTGGTTTGTAGCTGGCAGGAAAATTTTCATCACCATCTTTCTTTCTACAAAGATAATGCGTTTATTTTCAAAGGATAATTCTCAATATGTCGGTCAATGATTTTGACAAACGCTACGAGCGTCAGTTGTTGCTCCCCGAGGTGGGAGAGTAGGTCAAGGCTTCTTGCTGAAAAAGCGTGTGGTCGTGGGTGGGAGCTGGCGGACTAGGTTGCACCATTCTGCCACTTCGTGGGGAGTAAGGTGGGGCACGTCAGAGTCTGCGATGATGATGTGGTGTCGCTCAGCAATCTTCATCGCCAGACGCTTTATACTGTTGCACGAAATCAGGCAACCCAAAAGCGGTATTGGCTGCTGGAGCATCTCCGTACCAACAATCCGCATTGTGATGTGGAGGTCGTTTGTGAGCGGCTTCGCGAAGAAAATGCCGAGCTAATCTTAGGAAGCTGCGATCTCATCATGAGATGCCACTGACAATGAAGGTACACGGAGATTGCTCGATGCCTATGCTGAATCTTATGCTATGCCTTGGCTTTACGTTTCTGTGGACAGTTGGCAAGGGCAAATCGCACTTTTCGATGCAAGCATCTCACCTACGGAGCTTTATTTCCGACCAGCGACGATGAAGTGGCGGTAAAGGAGAAGGGACATTTGGCAAGGCATCTATTCCTATGATGGCGACTACACCTGCTTTGTTAGGGGGCATTGGCAGCCACGGAAGCTCTCAAGCTTTTGTTGGGACTTTACACTCCGTTGTCGGATAGTTTACTATTGGTAGACGGACTTAGTCTGTCGTTTCAGCGCATTCGTCGCTAAGCGCAAGTGGACTTATGTTCAGTTTACGAGAAGGCACCTGTGTTTCGATGAAACGTGGGTGCCCTTTGTGGAAAAGAAGAAATGTGGCCATGAAAGGGGTGGATGCAGTAGTGAAAAGCTGATATCTAGTCTCGAAAGCCCGATATGCGAGGAGAAAGAAGAAACTCTCTGAGCGCACAAAAAATATCTCGGAGAGTTTCTAAAAATTTCCGAGATATTTCTAAAAACTCCGAGATAATTTGGAAAAAGTCGGAGATTTTAGTGAGTAAAATGGAAGGAAGCTAGCAAACACTAGTCTTCTTCTAAATCGAAATCATCGTCCAGAAGAGCGGAACATCCGCAAAAGTCATCGAGTGCTCGGCGATCTTTCTTCGTGGGACGGCCAGTGCCGCGCGCACGGTCAATAAACCCGCTGATACGACTCATTTCTAAGAGTTCATATTGCTCTGGAGGTGATGTTCTCCAGGATTTCGGGCAGGGTTTTAACTACGCGCTTCTCAATGGCTTGGAGTACGCGGAATGTGTAGGTGATGGGCGATTTCTTCACGCCTACTTCATCTCCCCACCTTGACAGAACGTGATGGTTTTACGGCAGCACCATTGATGGTGATACGATTGTTTTTACAGGCATCGGCAGCAAGCGTGCGCGTCTTGTAGATGCGCGCTGCCCAAAGCCATTTGTCTATGCGTGCTTCTGTAGGGCATAAGTAATATAGAGTGAGGAGTGAGGTGACGAAGAATGGAAATCAGTTCGTGCGCTCAGGCAATAGCAGATGATAGCTGCGAATGGAGCGGAAGTTTATTTAGCGATTGAAGAGATCTCATCGTGCGATCGAGACCTGGAGGGCAAAACTCTTGACGGCTTCTGCAGCACGTGCCAAGGCTTCAGACTTTTTCGCCAAATCTTCTCCTTCAAACAAATGACCAAGCACGAAGTCTACTTGTCCACCACGTAGGGAAGTCGTTGCCAATGCCAAAGCGGGAGACGATTGTAAGCCTGCGTGCCCAACACTTGTGTGATGTGGCGAAGACCGTTGTGTCCCTGCCTCGCTGCCACTGGCTTTCATGCGGAGTTGTCCGAAGGGTAGCGCAAGATCGTCCACAATCACGAGCATCTGCGGCAAATCCACTTTTTCTCTTTCATCCAGTAGCGTACAGCATCGCCCGAGATTCATGTAGGTGGAGGCTTGAGGGAGAACGAGTACTTGATTTTCACACGGATGGTGCAGACTGCGCCATAGCGGCGGTCTTCCATGATGCGCCAGCATCGGCCGCTAGTTTGTCGACTACGTCAAATCCGATGTTGTGGCGCGTGCCTGCGTATTCTGCGCCGATGTTGCCAAGGCCTCACGATGAGATGCGTCATAGTTATGATAGAAATGCGTGCCCACTGCGAGCTGTACTTTTTAGGGAGAGGGCAGACGAGTGATGAAATGGTCTGATGACTCAGACAGAGACTCAGGGCCAACTCTGCGTTGCTAGATGTGGGTGTTGGGAAAGGGGAATAAAAATGCCAGTACCCTAAGGGCACTGGCACATAGAGATTGCACAGAAATGCGCTATTACTTCTTGGCAGCAGCGGCAGCGGCAGCAGCAGCACCCATAGCAGCACGGGTCATCTTAACAGTCACTACAACAACTTCCTTAGGAGTTACGAGTTCGAGACCTTCGTAAGAGATCGCCGCACTTGATAGACTTACCAAGACCGGGAGGCTAGTCACGTCGATGGTGAGCTTTTTCGGGGATAGCGTCTACAGTAGCGCGAACCTTGAGCTTACGTACCATGGTAACGAGCTTACCAGCAGCACGCACACCTTCAGCGAGACCTGCAGGAGCGATGGGCACACCCATAACGATGGGCTTAGTGGGGTTCACTTGGTAGAAGTCAACGTGAAGCACGTTGTCCTTAACAGCGTGGAATTGATTTCCTTAACTACAGCTTGGCAGTCTTGACCATCGAGGTTGATGTTTACCAACAGATTTCGGGGTAAACTACCTTGTTGATTTGCTTTTCGTCAACGAGGAAGTGGATAGCTTCGGGGAGCACCGTTTGCATCCTTCTTTTCACCGTAGATTACGCAGGGAACGAGACCTTGCTTACGAACTCTCCTTGGTAGCCTTCTTACCGAGGTCGGCACGCTTAGTACCAGTAATAGAGATTGACTTCATGAGTTTGGGTTGTGTTACTCTGAATTAAACAATAAATTTTGTATAATTCGCCATCACACAGTGGTCTTGTCTAGACCTATGGAGGACAAATTCGGCTGCAAATTTACGCATTCTCTATTGATTGCGCAAATTTTCGGAGGAAAAAGCAGCTTCGGAAGGGTGTTTCCAAGCGCATTTTGCCTCTGATGTGGCAATCAACTAAGATGCGAGAGCAAAAGGATTCTCCTTTTTGGGGAGTGGAGATGAGAAAAGGGGCTAGAATTCGATGTCGAAGTTGGTGCTAAGTGTGCTCGCAGAGTCTGTGTCTTGTTCAGACTCTGTGTCAAAGGAGCTGTCTGTGTCAGTGTGACGTCGCGTCAAGCTAGTATGTTCACCCACATAATGTACAGCATCACCAAAAGCCCTCAAAGAACTTCAACATATCTTCGCGATAGAGAAATATCTTGTGTTTCTCAAAAACTGGACGTTCATTCTCCGTGCCGTCTTTCACGCGCTTGCTTTCTGTCATCGCCAGATAGTATTCTCCGCGACGATCGCTTTTTACGTCAATGTAATAGACACGCTTGCCGGCTTTGACAACTCGCGAAAAACAGGATGTCGCTATCGGCTTGTTCTTTCCATGGTTCAAGAGGAGTGCTCATGCAGTGTTAAAGTTTAGAAGAAGTTATCCGCTTATAGCGAGTAGCTTCTTGTGTTTTGCTACAGCAAAAATTGCATTATTTTTGAGAAGCACCAAGTAAATAACGTCTTTTTGCAGTCCGTAATACGTTTTTCGTAGCTTTCTTGTTTTTCTAGCAAAACGATGTGTAAGTCTTCGCTACCTCATCATTAGTTTGTATCTTTGTAGGGACTTAACAGTCTCAACGGAGACACATACAGAATTAAATCTTGCGACAATGATTAATCGTGCACTTATCCGTCTGAAAGTCGTTCAGCTTATCTATGCGTACTATCAGAACGAAGGCAAAACTACAGAGGTAGCCTTGAAAGAACTTGACTTTAGCCTTCAAAAAGGCTTATGACCTTTATCGTCTTATGCTCTTGCTCTTGGTGGAACTCCGCCGCAGAGCAGAACGTGTGGATGTCGCTCGTGAAGCTAAAAACAGCGTGTGGGTGGCAATGATGCTCCCTTCCAATGATCGTCTTTTTGGCTGATAACCTTTTTCTTGAAGCAACTTTCTGAGAATGAGACTCTGCTTGAATTTGAAGCTGCTCAGAAGTGGAGCTGGAACAGTGAAGACACATTCCTCAAAAACTCTATGATGCTTTGGCTTAACGACGACCTTTTTCTTGCGTTATGTCGATATGAAAGAGCATGACTACGAGACAGACCGTGAACTTGTGCGCAAACTCTATAAAAATCATGTAGAAAAGTCGGAAGAATTCGATAGCTTGCTTGAAGAGCAAAGTCTCTATTGGAATGATGACAAGGAGATAGTGGACTCTTTCGTGCTGAAAACCATCAAACGCTTCCAGCCTGAGAATGGAGTGGCACAAGAATTGCTGCCTGCTTATGCAGCTCAAGAAGACCAAGAGTTTGCTGGCCGTTTGTTCAAAACAACGATTGAACGTTGTGGTGAACTGAGACCTCATCAAGAGCAGCACAAAAAGTGGCAGTTCAATCGCATCGCTTTTCATGGACTTGGTGATTATGCAAATCACTTTGGCTGAGATTCTTGAGTTTCCCAGCATTCCACTCAATGTTACTTTCAACGAGTATCTTGATATCGCCAAAATTTATAGTACTCCTCGTTCTGCTGGTTTCATTCATGGTATGATTGATAACATCACCAAGCGACTCAAGGAAGAGGGCGTGCTGCTTTAAGTAATCTGATTCTTCTAACTTTTTCATTCATTTATTCTTAATATGACTACTCTTCAACGCTATGCTCGTTGCTGCTGAGCAACCTTCTATGTGGCCAACCATCTTGATGTTTGTGGCTCTCGGTGCTGTGATGTATTTCTTTATGATTCGTCCACAGCAAAAAGAAGCAGAAGGAAATCAATAACTTCCGTAATTCGGGCTCACTGTAGGCCAAGCTGTAGTGACCATCGGTGGACTTCACGGTACCATCAAAGCTATGGATGACACTACTGTAACGCTTCATGTGGCTACAGGGGTGGATCTTCGTTTTTGAAAAAGCTGCTATCAACCCCACAGGTACCACACCCGTGCAAGCATAGCCTAGCGTAGCTCACAAAGGAACTAAGTGTGAGCAATAACCTACACTTAGTTCCTTCTTATATTGTGGGAGGCTGATCCCATGTTCTCCAAAAATCTCCTCCATCATGCGCAGTGATTTTGACCTTCTTCAATTCGTGAAGAACTGCCTACGTCGCATTTACAATAGGCAGTTCCTCACGTTTTTGTTTTTTCTGCTCCTTTCTGCTTCATTTTGGGTCTTTCAGAAGCTCAACGATACCTATGAACGCGAGTTTGCACTCCGCGTGCGTTTGGTAGATGTGCCCAGTAATGTGGATGTCACTACGGGACCTCCCGACTACATTCATGTCACGCTCCGAGATAAAGGGGTGACCTTGTTGCGCTATCGGTTCATACGTAGTTTTCCCTCTGTTGCTATTCACTGGAAAGACATTGAAAACGGCCGAGGGCATGCTACGCTTCGCACACGAGACTTGCTCAAAAGCTTTGCTTCCACCCTCGATGGCACGCAATTGGTGGGCTATCGCCCTGATAATATTGACATCTACTATAACTATTATGGTAAGGGTCGCACGCTTGATGTGAAGTTTCAAGGCACTGTTTTGCCCGACTCTGGCTATACTTGGATAGACACGCAAATCGCTCATCCCCGCGTGATGGTCTATGGGCCACAACACATCATAGACACCATGCAGTTTGCTAGACTCAACCCTGTGCATGTGGGTAAGGTCAAGGATACTCTCAATATGCGCTGTCGATTTGTAAAAGTGCCTGGGGTGAAATATGTGGCACTCGATGCAAAGAAAACCATACTCTCTAGCATACGTGTGGGCATCATTACCGACCGCATGGTAGAACGTGTAGTTGAAGTGCCTGTGCAAGGTGTAAATTTCCCTGCCTCTAAGACACTCCACACCAATCCTTCGAAGGTGCGCATAGAATATCAAGTCGGCGTGCGTGATCATGAGAAAATCAATGCGAGCAGCTTTGTCATTATAGCACGCTACGAAGACTTAATCAATCTTCCAGGCAATACATTTACAGCGCGTCCTCGTTCGACTCCTCCTGGAGTAAGACGTGTGCGTGTACGTCCTGAACAGGTGGAATTTATTATCCAAGAAAATAGTAGCGAAACTGAGTGATTCTGGAAAACACTTAAGTGGTTGCTCTTAAACGTTTTCAAGATTCCTTCATCCAATTATATGATTTCATCTCCACGAACCATAGGGGTCACAGGCGGCATAGGATCTGGTAAAAGCTACGTATGCCAAATGCTTGTACAGATGGGAGCTCCTATCTTCTATGCAGACGATGTTGCTAAGCACATTATGCGCACCCATGCCGGGGTCCAACAAGAATTGCGTAATCTTTTGGGAGAAGGCGTTTATGATGCAGAAGGTCGTTTGGTGAAATCCGTAGTAGCGGCCTATCTTTGTCAAGGTGAAGCCCACAGTCAAAGGGTGAATGCCATCGTTCATCCGCGAGTAGAGGAAGCCTGGCGAAGTTTTGTGAAGGAACATGCCGAATCTCCTATCATATATAGGAGTGTGCCTTACTTTTTGAAGTGGGGTGGCAACGATTAGTAGATGAAAGTCTTCTTGTCACTTGTCCTGAAGAGGAGCGCATCGCCCGTATTATGGCACGCGACCACATCGATCGCCCTACAGCCTTGCAATGGATAGCCCTGCAGATGCCTGAAACAGAAAAGCAAAAGCTGGCAGATCTCACCATTGTCAATGATGGTAAAGCAGATGTCGTAACGCAGCTTCGCTCAATAGGCTTACTACCATAAGATAAAATGGATATACGTGTGAGTAGATAAGCCTTCTCCACCGTGTATCTCCTATATAACACGATATTATTCATACTCTATCTTATAAAGCATGAAGCATTCCTTACTTACTATGTTTATTTCTCTTTCAGCTTTGGGAGCAGGTGGTACAATGACCGCCACTGCCCAAACCGACGACTTCAAGTACACCAACGAACAGTTTGCCGACATTCAAATGCTCCGCTATAAAGTGGAAGGTTTTGAGAAACTCTCGTTGCGACAGAAGACACTAATCTATCATCTCTCCGAAGCAGCTCTAGCAGGTCGCGATATTTTATTCGACCAAAACGGACGTTACAACTCTCCGCATCCGCGATTTGCTTTGAAACTGTCTATCGCGACTACAAGGGCGACCGCAAGTCTAAGGACTTCAAAGCCCTCACCCTCTATCTGAAGCGCGTTTGGTTCTCCGCAGGTATCCATCACCATTATGGTAATGAGAAATTTGAGCCTGGATTCTCCGAACAATGGTTGCGCACCACGCTTGCTGGTCTTAACTATAAGGCAGATGATGAGGTGTTGGAGGCCGTGTTTAATCCCAATATCCTCAAGATGCGTGTCAATCAGAAGGATGGCGACGATCTTGTACTCACTAGTGCTGGCAACTACTACGGCCACGATGTCACCCAAGCTGAGGCAGAGCAATTCTATGCTCAACGTAAGCCCGCTGGCGACCCACGTCCAGTGATGATGGGTTTGAACTCTCGTTTAGTGCGCGGCGAATATGGTTTTCTCGAAGAGCGTGTGTGGCGCGTGGGAGGTTTGTATGGTTCGGCCATCGAACAGATAGTCAAGCACCTTGAAGCCGCAGAGCCTTTTTGCTGAAAATGAGCAACAAGCAGGTGTTATTCGTCGTCTCATTGAGTACTACCGCACAGGTGACCTCCGCACTTTTCGATAAATATTCTATCCAATGGCTCAAAAGACACCGAGAGTTTGGTAGACTTTGTCAATGGATTTACCGAAACCTATGGTGATCCTCTCGGTATGAAAGCTTCTTGGGAAAGCATTGTCAACTTCAAAGACATTGCTGCAACAGAACGCGCACATCAGTTGGCCGTCAATGCACAATGGTTTGAAAAACTCATAGCCCAGTAGATTCACGTTTCAAGAAGACGGAAGTAAAGGGTGATCTCGGCTAAAGGTAATCACAGCAGCGATCCTAGCTGGTGACCTCTATCCTTCCACAGCTATTGGCATCAATCTCCTAACTCTGACTGGGTTCGTCGTGACTTCGGTTCTAAGTCTGTCACCATTTCCAACCTCACTTCGGCTTATGCAAAGGCAGCTCATGGTGGTGGCATGGACAAGGAGTTTATTATTGATGAGCCTACGCGCCAGTTGATTCTGAAGTATGGCGACCGTTGTGATGATTTGCACCGATCTTCACGAATGCCTCGGACATGGTAGTGGACAACTTCTCCCTGGCACAGACCCTGATTCATTGAAATCCTATGGATCTACCATCGAAGAAGCCCGTGCAGACCTCTTTGCACTCTACTATTTAGCTGATCCAAAACTTGTAGAATTGGGGCTTACTCCCAACATGGATGCGCACAAAGCTTCCTACTATAGCTACATTCAGAATGGTGCGCTCACTCAATTGGTGCGCATTAAGCCAGGCAACACCATCGAAGAAGCTCACATGCGCAACCGTGCTTTGATTGCACATTGGGTGCTCGAACAAGCAAAGTCTCAAAAGACAGCTAAACCCTGTGTAGAGTTGGTGAAGCAGAAAGGTAAAACCTTTGTTCGTGTCAATGACTATGCCGAAATGCGCCACCTCTTTGGTACACTGCTCGCTGAGATTCAGCGCATCAAGAGTGAGGGTGACTATGAAGGTGCACGTAAACTCGTAGAAACCTATGGTGTGCAAGTAGATGCCAAGGTGCACAAGGAGATACTCGACCGTTATGCTCGCTTGAAGCTATCACCTTACAAGGGATTCATCAACCCTGTGTACAAGGCGGTGCGTGATGCTCAGGGTAACATTACCGATGTCACCATCAGTTACGATGAGGGCCTTCGATGCACAAAATTTGCGCTATTCACGTGACTATCACTTCTTGCCACTCGTCAATGAATAGTCGATAAGGCAAAGGGTAAAACAATCCCCTATTTATTTTACTCGCTCAGTACTCCCTCGAGAAACTGAGCGAGTTTTTTGTGCAGCTTCATGAGATACACGTGATTTTGTTAATTCCACTTGTATTTTTCTGAGTATAAGCGAGCGAAAACAGAAAATTTTACGTAACTTCGCCCATAAATCTCTAATGCTCCATATACAATGGAACAACATCTTAAAAACATTGCTCAACAATTCGCTATTGAAGGCGAAATTGCCGATATTCGTCCCTGAAACGGTCTTATCAACACTACTTATGCCGTAACCACCACGGGAAACACCCCTGACTACGTGCTTCAGAACGTAAACGTGGCGATCTTCCCCGATATTGACCTCTTGATGAACAATATCATCGAGGTAACTTCGCACATCCGCAAGAAATTGGAAGCTGCGGGTACGCCCGATATAGATCGTAAAGTTCTGCATTTCATTCCCACTAAGGAAGGTGCTATATTATTTTCGATGGTGAGAAGTATTGGCGCATCATGGTGCTCATCTCAGATACCACCTCAAAGAGTGGGGTAAGCATCGAGAATGCCAGAATCGTAGAGTAAGACTTTGCTGAATTCCAAGCCATGCTTTGCAGACATTCCAGTAGAGCTAGGAGAAACGATCAAGGATTTCCACAACATAGAGTTCCGTTTGAAGCAGCTCAAAGATGCTAGCAGCTGAAAATAAGGCTGGACGCGCTGAGGAGGCAGAGGTGAAAGCACCTGCTCGATGAACTCTTCAAACGAGAAGAGGAGATGACCAAGAGTGAAAAGCTCTATCGTGAAGGTAAACTTCCCAAAGCGCATCTGCCACTGCGACACTAAGGTAGATAATATCCTCTTTGATAAGGAAGGCAATGTGCTTTGTGTCATTGACCTCGACACCGTCATGCCCTCATTTTATCTTCTCTGACTTTGGTGACTTCTCCGCACCGCTGCTAACACCACGCGCGAAGATGACCCCAACCTCGAAAATATCTCTTTCCGCTTCGATGTGTTTGAAGCCTTCACCGAAGGTTATCTCACTGGTGGCAAGAGCTTCCTCACCCCCATCGAGATTGAAAATCTACCTTATGCTGTGGCTCTCTTCCCCTACATGCAAGCCATCCGCTTCTTGGCAGACTATCTCAATGGCGACACCTACTTTAAGGTGCAGCATCCTCTCCACAATTTAGAGCGTACTTGCAATCAATTCCGTTTGCTCGAGTGTGGAAAGAAGCCACTCCTAAGATGGAGGCTTATATCCAAGAAAAGCTTGCGAAATAATCCTTGCTCCGCCGATAGAGGTGGCGTGCATCGCAACATATTGTTTAGATTCTTCCCCATTTGTGCTTCGATAGGAAGTGCAGATGGGGAAATCCATTTCCTCTCAGAGTAATATGCAGTATAAAGACTAAGATAATCAATAAGAAATTAGTAGAGTCATGGCAACATCAAAAGAATACATAGATTATGTAGTGGCGCAAGTGTCCACTGCTGGCGTGGTGGAAACCAAGCGTATGTTTGGCGAATATGGGCTTTATCTCGATGGTAAGTGTGTGGCACTTGTATGCGATGACACCGTATATGTGAAGATGCTTCCTGAACTCTCCACTTTGATGGCTGAGGCTGAAACAGGTTTTCCCTATCCAGGAGCAAAAGAGCATTATGTGCTTTCGATTGAACATCGGCAGCATGCTATCGTAGTGCTGCAAACCTTGGCACCGCTTCTTCCTTTTCCTAAACCGAGAAAGAAGAAAGTGAAAGCAGAATAAAACTCTCTAATGATCAAGGATTGCAGAATATACAAATACAGCGCAATAGCTCAAAGCTATTGCGCTGTATTTATTGTGTCGGGGAGTAGCAGAAGAACTACTACTCGTGCTTGAGGGCATCGGGATGAAACCACGGGTGCGGCGCACTTCGTAGTGGGTGAGTTGTTCGTCCGAGCGGAAGCGGTCGCCTTGAAGGTCGCGGTCGGGTGTCACAATGTGCATCGGCACGTTAGAGTAAAACTCATGTTTCTCATTGTCCCAATAGAGTTGCTGACTAGTATAAGTAGTGCCATCTTGGAGATTCCGCACTCGCACACGTCCACGCAGCTCCCCAAAGCTTCTGATCATACCAATCAGCCGTGTCGGCTGTGATGTAGAGGTCTACATTAAACTTGGCATCATAGCGTTCGAGAAAAACCCCTTTGAGAAACTCATTGCGAGGAGGGGCACGATCAAAGACACGCCACTCTTCTGTCATGATTTTATAACGCACTACACCCGAATCACTGATGAGCTTGGAAATTCCGTAACTCGTCATGAGGGGGAGAGAATCGCGCTGTCGTACTGCAGCGGCCTGGGGAGGCGCATCGTTGCTGCATGCTCCAAGACCAATGGCAAACGACAAAAGGAAAAAATAGCAGAGTTGGCGCATGTGAAAGGTGAACGCAGAGAGACTAGAGAAGATGGCCGTCGAACAATGACGATAAATGAAGCTATGCTATAGGGAGAAAGGAGAAGTTCAGAATTAATCTACCAACCATTTCTTGAACCATCGTTCGTTGAAGGTAAGTCCAATGGTGAGGAGGAAGTTACGCTCAGTGAGTGAGCTACCCACTTGCGAACGAAGTTGCTCGTAAGAAGCGGAAATATTGAGCATACTACGATTATTGTAGTTGGTCAAGATGGGCAATCCCACTCCGGCAGTGGCTACAAAGGTGTCTGCTCCCTTTTGCCCATTGATAAGCGTATAGGGAGTAGCATAACTAGCTCCGAGACGATAGCGCACACGTCCAGCCCACGTGTAACCTTGTGGAGCGGGCACGTATTCCAGTCCTAAAGACACTTTGTCCAAATCACGGAGATTAGCAGATGATTTGGTGAAACTCATCTTTGAATTGCTATTGTTGGCCACCACTTCTGCTTGAGTAGCTTTAGACCATGCTTGGTGCGTGTAGTCTACAGCCAAACGAAGGCGGTCGTTGTGCTGCCACATCAAACCAGCACCATAGGTGGCAGGAAGACTGTAGGCATCTTTCAAAAGAATGTTCGTTGGAAGATGTAATCTGCCCGTTAGAGATGATCTGATTATCGACTGTAGAAGTACCCGATAGAGCATGGCTGGGAGTGAAGGTCAAACCAAGGGTCAGTGTATTCTTCTTGTTGAGGCGTGCAGTGTATTGCGTACCAAAGTCGAAGTGCAGTGAGCGCACTTCCGATTCGTAAGCCACACGCGGAGTAGGTACAGTGGCATCGGTGAAAGAAGTGGTGGCTGTGTGTGTGGTGACACCCCATAGATAGCTGGCATTCACACCCAATGAGAGACTGCGCAATGGAGCATAGCCTAGGCCGAGATGGGCGCGATGTACACCACCTTCACCGATGTGGGTGCGGATAGCGGTAACATTCGAAAAACCGTTAGGCAGAGTCACGTCGTTGGTTTTAGTCTCATAACCCACTTGTGTGAAAGGTCGTAGACCAAAGCTGACTCCCAATCCAGGAAGCACGCGAAAACCGCCCACCACATGATCGAAGTAGGCGCGACTGCTGGTGCTGTGGTGCTGCCCTGTAGCCGTGAGACGAGAGGCTTGCAACGTACCCGCCACATCCATCAAGAAGGTGAGCGAATCAAGACGTGCGTAAGAAGCCGGATTTGTCATGTTCAGCTGCTTGCCATCGTACCAAGCATAGCCTGTACCCGCCATGGCTTTGTTGAAGCCCAACGAGCCGTCGCTAATCCGTCCCAGTCCGTAGCGCGTGAAGGCTGAGTTTATCCCCGTTTCTTGGGCGGCTAGCGTTGAGAAAAGCAGTGAAAGCAAGAGAGCAGAAAGCAGTATTTTTCATACAAAGAGAGTCTTGTGGAGAAAAAGCGAAAAGGAGACGTAGCACCTACGAATTTGCGCCATCTAGCAACGAGTGCTTACAATCTCAGAAAAGTAAGCCCCTACAAAAGCTAGGGAAGAAAGAGTTTCATGACACTGGCAAAATAGGTGCATTCTCTCGGGGAATCATGGCAGAGCATTTAGCCCGCGCGCCACGAGATATTCATCTGCAAAGATACAATTATCTATGGCAATAGCATCACTTTCAGCTGCAAAGTTGCAACTTTCTGTGGAAATGCCGAAGTCGAAACGGTTTCCTCCCGTTAAAAAAGCGCAAGCATCGGGGTGTTTTGCACGCACTTGTGCAAGATAACCCATGATTTCCTGAGACGAATGCCACTTTTCGCACCACTCCGTAAGGCAGTGATGGTGTCATATCCATAGTCGGGATTATCCCCCTCAGCACTAACGAGGGCAAGCGTGCGGTAAACTCGTGCATTGCTCGCAGGCGCATCTCGAGCCCAGGGCTGATGTTGCCGCCCAGTGGTGACCATCGGAGAGGAGGAGGTCGAAGGTGATGCAAGTGCCCGCATCAATGACAAGCACAGTGCGATGAGGGAGGAGCGATGCGCTCCCATCACAGCAGCTAAACGGTCGGCTCCAAGCGTAGCAGGCGTGCGATAGCCGAGGGTGATGCCCGAAGGCGGAGCCGTCAGGGCAGAGTTGTTGCACCACGTAGCGGCAATTTGCTAAAAACGCAGGAAATTCAGCTGGAATTTCTCCACAGCACACCAGCAGATGCGGCGAATCTCTGGGCGCATGCTCAGCAGCTGGCGCAGCTGCTCCACGAGGTCGTCGTGTGCCACCGAGTGATGCTCTAAACAGAGGCTTGCGCATCAAAAAGTAGTGAGTTTCGCGCGCGTGTTGCCGAGGTCGATGGTAAGCGTCATGGGCGATGAATAGAAGAATAACGTGGTTTTGAGAGCAAAGTTACAGACCTATCAGCAGCAAGTTTTATCTTTGTATTTCGCCAAGCAGCCACTAACTTTGCTGTAGAATTGGTCATCTGACAACAGTGATTTTATGAATACCAACGAACAGACCCTCCACCAAATCGAACGTGCCCTCAAGAAGACGGCCGAAAAGTTTGCTGCAATTCCTCAAAGAGGATGCGGTGCTCACCGACTTCTATCTGCTTGTTCGTCAAGAGAGTGAGAGTCTGCAGTTTTTCGATGATGATGAGCGTGAAATTACGCGCGTGTAGTGGAAGAATGGATCGGCAATTGTAGCGAAGATTTCTACACCACCATCCAGCCCGTGCTTCACACTGCGCTCAAACGCTGCGAATCTCTCTTAGAGTCAATGTCTGTGCTTCGCCCTTGCTCCTTCGTCTTGCTTGACGATGAGCAGCAAACGGTGGCAGAGCTTTTTCTTATCGACGACGACACCATGATTCTTGGACAAGATTTAATGGTGGGACTCTCGGATGACTTGGATGCCTTCTGGCAAAAACTGGCTGCTGAATGATGAACGTATCCGTATCAGACGAAAAATCCTCTCTCGAGAAGGATTTGCAGAGATTGGCTCATGCTTTGTTGCAGCTCGATGCGGTGAAGATGCAGCACTCCGAAGCAGAAGTGCTGGATTGGCTCTTGCAATATGCCGCAGCGTGCAGGGAGATGCTTCTGACAAATCCCCATTTGTAGCAGAGGTTTCTACAATCTGTGAGACAAATGAGTCGAACTCCTCGATGGATCAAAGCATGAGAACTTCCTCTGCTGCTGTTTCTTCTTCTGCTGCCACAGCCTCTCTTGTCTCTTCACGTTGGTGCAAGGCCTCATGCAGTTGGCACTCGAGCAACTCAAAGAGCGTGAGTTCATGGCAAGCATCGAGCATCGCCCACAGAGTTTGGCTTGCGATGTGGAGGTTTCAAAACAAGAAAAGAGAAGTGGGTAGCTTTTGTAGGTTTGCTTGAGGGTCGTCCCTACGAGATTTTCACGGGACTTCAAGATGACGAAGAAAGGCATCGTGCTTCCCAAAAAGCGTGAATACAGGGTTGGATTGTCAAGAATCTCAATTTCGATGGCACGTCCCGACATGATTTCTCATTCAAAATCGAAGAGGCTACAAGACCACCGTTGAAGGGCTTTCGGCACGCTTCAACAAGGAGTATTGGAACTATGCCAAAACTCATTTCGAGAGTGTTGCGCCATGGCATGCCTGTTGAGAATGTCATCAGCCTCATTGATCTCGCTCCAGCTCGAAAGCGATGCGGATCAACACGTGGAAGGCTGGAGTAGTGCGCGCACTCAAAAAGTATACGAATAATTGCGGAGATTCCGATGAACCCCTTACTCGAGATTGATGCCACAAGCATCAATTCTTGTTTTCTCATAACCTGCTCCGCTTCGCTTCATAGTGCCACGGAGTAATAGTCTGTTGCATGCAGAGCGTCCTTGCTCGTTTGTTACCCCATTTCTCCTTCTCTTCATGAATAGTTCATCTTCAGCTGTTTCTTTCAATATTCCCTCTTGAGATTCGGTTAAACGATCTCCACTTCTACGCCATCACGTATTGCCCTCAAGAGCGTGTGGTGGGTGGTCGATTCACCCTCCAGATTCTCCTAGTACTTGCGCCCAGTCTTGCTGCATTGGAGCACGACAATCTTGAAAGGCACCGTGAGCTATGCCGATGTTTTTACGAGTTGGCAAGGAAGTGATGGAACAACCTTCGCAACTCTTGGAACACGTTGCCGCACGCTTTATTGCAACAACTCTTCTGTCACTTCCCACAAGTGCAGCGTGCCACCGTGGAAGTGCAAAGACAAATCCCTATGGGGGCAGATCTCTAAGAGGATGCAGTGTGCGACTCTCTGCCACGCGTGCAGAAGATGAGGTTTTAATCAACACTTTGAGTTTCGTCTTCTGTTTTATATCAGCAGGGAACGTCTGTTCCCCCACTTTCATTATTTTTCTTCTTTTATTATACCTCATTATGCGCATGTCTCAAAAATCAGAACCCTCTTCTATACACTCTTGCTTGGGCTTGGATGCAGCCAAGAAAACCACCGTTTCCGCAGCTACTTCTCACGAAGCGCAACCCCAATCAGCCACTACGGGCATCACCCTGCAAAGACGTCACAGGAGGAACCATCGCCCCTCAACACGTTTATGGCGTGCATCCTCTCAACGATGGTGAGCTACTCAACTTTCTGCCGATGGCAAACGCATCGTTCGCAGTTCGTTTCAAGACTGGTAAGGAGATTGGGGTGATTTTCGATGTGAGAAAAGCTCGCGGCACCACCAAACTCTCGCTTGCATTGATGGCTGCATCATGAGCCTGATGAGAAGAAAAATCTTGTTGCGCACGCAGACCAAAAGCCGTCTATCGTCGACTGGCACAGCCGTTTATTACATCTACGATGTGGCAAATGGCAAGTTCACTCCCTTTCCGATGGAGGTCCCTCAGATGTCTCGCGCTTCTCTCCCGATGGCAATGTCGTTGCCTTCGTGCGCGACAACAACCTCTTTGTCGTGAAGCTCCTCTATGGCAATGCAGAAACCCAAGTCACCAAAGATGGCAAGCGCAATGAAATCATCAACGGTATCCCCGACTGGGTGAATGAAGAGATTTCTCACCAGTAGCTGCTTTCGATTTCAGTGCCGACGGTCAATGTATGATGACTGGGTGCGTTACGACAGGTCCAAAGTTCCCGTCTCGCATGCAGATGTTTGAGGCAATCCCCACGTCATCCAGAATATCCGAATATCCTGCTCTCGACTATAAATATCCATCGCTGGTGCGACTCCACCGTGTCTGTCACAGCTACGACCTCAAGAGCCGCGCCACCCGCCAACTCGCAGTGCCCCTTCCCGAAGAGGGCTACATCCCTCGCATCATCGCCACAAGCGATGCCGATAAACTCGCCGTGGTGACCCTCAATCGTCACCAATCGCGATGGATCTCTACATGGTCGAAATCCTCGTGGTGGGGTGGCAAAAACTCGCCCTTCGCGAAACCAACGAGCGTTATCTCCGCATGAATCAGCCTACACCGATTTGCAGATTTCTATCTGGACACTTCGCCATGCTTTCCGAGAGCGGTTATCAACACCTCTATTGGTACACCCTCAGCGGACGACTCGTAGGTCAGATCACCAAGGGGCGACTATGAGGTGAGCGATTTCTATGGCTACGATGCCAAAGAATGGACATTTCTATTTTTGCCGCACACAGGGATGATCCTTTGCAAACTGCCATCTATTCTGCCAATGTCAAAGGGCAGGTGCAACTCTCTACTAAAGTGGCTTTGAGTGCAGCGACTTTCTCTTCCGACTTCACTCACTTCCTCAATGTGCACTCCGCACTCGCCAAAGTGCCCGTGACGACGCTTCGTGATGGTCACAGGAAAAGTGACTCACCACCCTCATTGACAACAAGCAGCGCAAGAACGTTTCGACAAAAATCGGTACTACGCAAGAATTCTTCCAGTTCAAACTCGCCGATGGCACCCTGCTAAACGGTTGGATGTTGAAGCCTCGCAACTTCGATGCTACGAAGAAATATCCGTAGTGATGTATCAATACAGCGGTCCTGGTAGCCAAGAGGTGAAAGACGCTGAGCACAGGTTTCTATCCAGGAGGACGAGTGGGAAAGTGTGCTTGCCGAAGAAGGCTTCATCAGTGTCATTGTCGATGGTCGCGGCACAGGCGCGCGGTGCACGGTTTGAAATGCACTTACTTGCGTTTGGGTGATCTCGAATCGCAAGACCAGAGTGGCAGCTGCTCAATATCTCGCCACCTTGCCTTTTGTCGATGCACAGCGCATCGCACTCTGGGCTGGAGCTTCGGAGGTTTCAACACCCTCATGGCAATGACCGATGGTCGTCCCCGTCTTCCGTTGTGGCGTTGCTGTGCTGCTCCTTCCAACTGGAAATACTACGACACGGTCTACACCGAGCGTTATATGCGCACGCCCAAGGAAAATGCCAATTATGGGGCGGTCAATCCCATCGCTCGTGCTGCCAAACTCCATGGCGACCTCTTTGCTCATTCACGGCACAGCCGATGACAATGTGCATTTCCGCAACTGCGCTGAGATGTCTGAGGGCTTTGGTGCAAGCCGACAAGCCTCGACATGCAGGTCTACACCAATCGCAACCACAGCATCTATGGTGGCAACACCCGCCACCACCTTTTTCAGCCGTATCTTGAACTACCTCAAAGTGCATCTCAAATAATGTTTATCGACACCCTGTCACCTCTATGCGAAGAGTTCGACGAAGATCGAGCAGAAGTAGTGGCGCGCGCCCTCGAGGCTGGAGCCGACAAAATCCTCCTGCCCAACATTGATGCCAACACCGTTGGCCCCATGTTGGCTGTCTGCGATGAAGTGGCCCGAACTCTGCCTGCACCCCATGTTGGGATTGCATCCCACGGAGCTCCCCTAATCACTCCGCTACTCGACCAGATGGAGCGCATGCTCCTCTGGTCGAGACGATCACTTCATCGCCATTGGCGGGGTGGGTGTGAATTTGTATGGGCGCCGTGCTTCGCGCAGAGCAGAACAAATGGAAGTGCTGCGCCGACAAAGCCGGTGGGGCGTCGAATTTTCCAGCAACTCCCCTCGTCATCCACATGCGCTCCAGCTCTGCGACGAATTGCTCAGTGTTGTCGCCCCTCAAAGACGAACTCCCTGGTGGCATCTTCCACTGTTTTGGAGGAAGTGCCAAAGGGGAAGACCTCCTTGTTTGATCGCTTCTGTCTCGGCATCGGTTGGGGTAGTGACTTTCAAAAAAAGCTACCTTCTGTCCTCGAAACTACGGTGCTTGGCGCATCGTTCTCGAAACGGTTCTCCTGTCTGCCACCCTATGGGGCGCGCAACGAACCTGCTATTCCTCGTTTCAAGTTGGCTGAGTCTACGGATTGCTCCGGGAAGTGTCGCATCACCTGTGACAGCAGGACGTCTTTAAGTTATAACCTCCCTATCCTCCTCTGCCAGGCTCTTCTTGCCAAGCCAGGATTTTATAATTATCACCCTCTTTCAAATGCTGAAGGACATCAGGGTTTGGCAAAACCTCACGACTATGCCCATGCTGGAAACACATCGAAGCGGCGATTGAAGCCCTCAACTATCCTCAACGTCCGAGGACTCTACGACTGTTCCTTTCCATTCTTGCTGGTGGGGAAAACGCTTGCACTTATGCTTTGCTCACGGCTCGCCTTTATCGTGAGACTATGTCCCGCGCTCTCTGCAGCTATCGGCATTGAGATGTATCCACAATCACACC